>ERZ773224.12-NODE-12-length-238764-cov-25.075121_pt1 | contig 238764 bp, 191 predicted proteins | sample MGYA00580526_ERZ773224 | MGnify/ENA primary metagenome ERZ773224 (study PRJEB29015, sample SAMEA2737743) | human gut metagenome | biome: human gut; feature: human-associated habitat; material: faeces | place: China | collected 2012 ... | reverse complement strand
TCTTGCCGCTTGAAATGAACAGCCGGACATACTTGCGTACGGTGTTGCGGGAAAGATGAAACGTGTTGGCCGTCTCTTTTATTCCCATTCCGACTGCGTAACATCGAAGGATGTTTTTTAATTTTGCAATCATATTTGTAGTGTTTTGAGATAGACCCCCGCCGTGCCAGGACTTGGGTCTCCAAAACTACAAAAAAATTCCCCTGCCGATGCCTCGACAGGGGTCATTTTTATTTCGCCCGCAAGGGTCAATCTTATTTTGCCCAAAGGGGTCAGTCCCGCGTGCCCCAAGGGGTCAAACACACGCGCCTTTTCCACGTCCCCGGCATACCGTTCTATTTCCAGACCACAACCCACGCCGGCGACGAGCAGTCTACCATCACCATCGAGGAAGACTGCTGGATAGCGTCGGGATGTACCCTGCTGATGAAGAGCCATATAGGCCGGGGGGCCATCGTGGCCGCCGGCAGCGTGGTGACAAAGACAGTGCCCCCATATGCCGTAGTCGCAGGAAGCCCGGCTAAGGTCATTGCCGTGAAGTTCTCCAAGGAAGACATTCTCCGTCATGAAGCGGCTCTCTACGAACCGTCGGAAAGACTCACACCCGGGCAAATCGACGCTTTGTTCGCGGAGCATTACCGCGACGTGAAAGTGCTCCGACATAAGGATCCCGCTGATGTCCCTGGCCATTATGACCGCGCATCCGGACGCTTCATCGAGATGCTCAAGAGCTAAACCCACGAAATTCGAACCATGGCAATCGGACAAAAAATTCACTCCTTCCTCAGCAATCCACGCTGGACATTGCGTAGGGCCTGGTATTACTGCAACTGCAAGCCCAGATTCAAGCGCTACGTCTGGTCTGACTGGGTCGTTGACACGAGTGCCATAACCTGCTCGTGCGTCTCCCTCGGCGAACGCGTCTATATCGGGCCGAGATGCCGCATCATGGGAATTTACAGGTACCTGGACTCGACTTTCAATCCGGTCATAGAATTCGGCGACGGAGTATTCATAGTTCAAGACTTCTATCTCACATGCGCGTCCCGGGTAACAATCGGCGATAACACCGCAATAGCTGCTTTCGTGACGATAACCGACATCGATCATCCTTACACCGACCCTGACACTCCCATTGAGCAACAGCCCATTAAAGTTAAGGAGGTATCAATCGGCTCCGATTGCAAGATTTACAACGGCGCAGTAATTACGCTCGGCACCCGCATCGGACGCCACTGTGTTGTCGGCGCGAATTCCGTGGTAAAGGGGGAATTCCCGGACTATTGCGTCATCGTCGGCAATCCGGCCCGAATCGTAAAACGCCTGAACCCCCTCACCGGCCAATGGGAACGAACTGATTCTGACGGAAACTTCATATAGAAACATCATAAAAAGCCTCATCATGTATAAAAAGATTCTGATTACCGGCGGAGCCGGTTTCATAGGCTCAAATCTCGCACTCAAGCTTCTCGAGAAAGGCTACGATGTGGTTGTTCTCGACAACCTCTCGCCACAGATTCACGGCAACGACCCCGACACCACATCGCCCCTATATATTTCTGTAAAAGACAAGGTCAAATTCATCCACGGCTCAGTTACATCGCGCGAAGACTGGGGGAAGGCCCTCGAAGGCGTGGAATGCGTAGTGCATCTCGCTGCCGAGACTGGCACCGGGCAGTCGATGTACGAGGTCGAGAAATATGTGGGTACCAACATTGGAGGAACCGCCCTTTTGCTCGACATTCTCGCCAATCAGAAGACCGACGTTAAGAGAGTTGTCGTGGCCGAATCCCGCGCCATCTACGGCGAGGGCCGCTACTATAGCCCCGACCTCGACCGCTGCGTTTATCCCACCATGCGCGCCGCCGAGGATATGGAAAAGGGTGACTTCGAGGTAAAGTATCCCGGCTGCAGTAAGCCCCTCGAACTTGTAGGCACCACAGAAGACTCCATGATCCATCCCACCTCGGTCTACGGAATCACGAAGCAGGTTCAGGGCCAGCTTGTCCACCTCGTCTGCCAGTCTATAGGCATCGACTCGGTTTCGTTCCGCTATCAGAATGTCTACGGTCCCGGCCAGTCGCTTTCCAACCCCTACACCGGCATTCTCTCAATATTCTCCACCCGCATCAAGAACGGCAAGGATATCAACATCTTTGAAGACGGCAAGGAAACTCGCGACTTCGTCTACATCGACGACGTGGTCGACGCTACCATCCGCGGCATCGAGGTGCCCGAGGCTAACGGCCATGTATTCAATGTCGGCACAGGCGAACCTACCGACGTGCTCGCCGTGGCCAACACCCTCATGGAGAAATACAACAAAAAAGTAAACCTTTACGTATCGGGCAATTTCCGCATCGGCGATATCCGCCACAATTATGCCGACATAACCGCCGCCCGTGAGATTCTCGGATTCGAGCCAAAATGGAATTTCAGCGACGGTATCGCCCGGTTCACCAGTTGGGTCGACAGCCAGAAAGTCTGCGAGGACAAGTACGAGCAATCGCTCAAGGAAATGAAGGATAAGAACTTATTCAAGTAATTATGGCAGACAGGAAAATCGGAATAGTGACGGTGATGTACAATAGTGCCGGAGTGCTCGAAGGCTTCTTTGACTCACTCGAGCGCTCGACTTACCGCAACTTCGTGGTGTACGCCATTGACAACCAGTCGCCCGACGATAGCCTCATCCTTGCCAGAGAACACTCCGTCAGGACCTCTTTCCAAACCGTAATAATCGAGGCGGAGGATAACGGCGGAGTGGCCAAGGGAAACAACATCGGTATCAGGCGAGCTTTGGCCGACGGCTGCGACCTTGTGCTCCTCGCCAACAACGACATCGAGTTCACTTCCGAATCAATCGCTCTGCTCGTCGAAGGCCTCGAAAAGTATGACTGCGACATGATCGTGCCTAAAATCTTCAACTACTTCACCGGCAAGCTCTGGGCCGCCGGAGGTGGGGAATACGGATTCTTAAATCCCACAACACATTTCGGATACGACCAGGACGACGCGCCACAATACAATGAGCCACGGAGTCTTGAGTTCGCGCCTACGTGCTTCATGCTTATCAAGAAAGAGGTCTTCGATAAGATAGGCATCATGGACGAGAGATACTTTGCCTATTTCGACGATACCGACTTCGTGTGGCGTGCCGTCAGGCAAAACGGGCTAAAGCTGCATTATGAGCCCGAGGCAGTAGTCCAGCATAAGGCCGGCACATCGTCGGGAAGCAAGCCATCTCCCTTCGCCTTCTACCTCAACACACGCAACAGGGCATACTTCATGAACAAATATTACCCCTGGCACCAGCGCCTATGCGTCAATCTCTATAACTTCACATATTATTTCCTCTATTCTGTGAAACACCCTTCGCTTCCGTCAATTTTCAAGAATTTCGGCTACTACCGCGAGGGGCTGAAAATGTACCGGCAGTGGCTTGCCGAGCAGCAACCGAGATAGGGCCAAATTTGAATTCCTAAGTACGGACACCTTATAATAGTTCAAACTGTAGAACCCGCAATCGGCTGTGCTCCTGCGCCTAAGCGAAGCATCCAGCCGACGACCCAGATGGACTATTATGACACGCCCCCATTTTTTTTGAGGATGGCTGATTTGGGGGAGATGCAGGTGGGCGGGGCGATTGCAAGGCTTTCGCAATAGTAAGGTGGCCAGTAGTATGCAGCGGACAAAAGTGATAGAACAATAGATTTGATTTGGCGTTATATATTGTAGAACCCTCTAATGCCACTATGGACGATCTTTTGATAATCATCGCATTAATTCTTCTCAACGGGATATTTTCCATGTCGGAGGTCGCTCTTATTTCCGCACGCAAATCGAAACTCACCGCAGATGCGAAGAGCGGAAACCACAACGCCGCCACCGCTCTTAAACTACAGGGCGAGCCCGATCGCTTTCTTTCCACCATACAGATTGGAATCACTCTGATCGGCATTCTTACCGGTCTGTTCTCTGGCGCTACCTTAGCCACCGAGGTCGGGAATTATTTCGCAAATCTTGGCATTGAGCCGCATCTTGCACTTAATCTTTCCAGAATCATAATCGTAGGATCGGTAACCTATCTCTCGATTGTGGTAGGCGAACTTGTTCCGAAACGTATCGGTATGAGTAAGGCCGATACTATAGCCAAAATCGTGGCCGCCCCGATGAGACTGCTGTCGGTTATCACATATCCCGCCGTATGGCTACTCTCTTCCTCAACGGGGGTGCTGACAAGACTTCTCAACATCGGAGGCTCCACTACGAAAGTGACCGAAGAGGAAATAAAATCTCTTATTCGGGAAGGAACCGATTCAGGAGAGGTCAGAGCGGTAGAACAGGATATTATGGAACGGGCTCTGGTGATGGGCGACAGCCGCATCGATGCCATCATGACAAGCCGCAAAGATGTGACATCGCTCACCGTCGGCATGGACGTGGAAAGCATTCGCAAGGTGATTGCCGACGACTTGCATTCATCCTATCCGGTTTTCGACCGCGAAAGGAAGGAGATATGCGGTGTAGTATCGCTTAAACGGCTCATCATTACCCTCGACTCGCCCGGCTTCGCTATAGAGAAAGAACTTACATCCGGATTATGCCTACCGGATACCATGACGTTCTACGATGCGATGGAAACTCTCAGAAGTTCCGGCGAGCACTCCGCGCTCATATACGATGAATATGGAAATTTCCAGGGAATTGTTACCCTCCGCGACATTCTGGATGGCCTTACAGGCAATCTGGCCCAGAGTGGCGACAGCCCGTCAATTGTCAAGCGTGTCGACAGGGAGGAATGGCTCGTCGACGGGCAGTGTCCCGTATATGATTTTCTGGAATATTTCGATATGGAAGACCTGTATAAGCCGTCGGCTTACACAACAATTGGAGGTCTAATCATCGATACCATGCGGAAAGTGCCCAAAGAAGGCGACACGGTATCCTGGAACTGTTTCCGCTTCGAAGTAGCGGATATAGACCGAGCGCGTGTCGACAAGGTCGCAGTAGCCATAACGCCCCCCGATCATTGAGTCACCACGGAAAATGGGGATGATCAACGATTATCAAGCAGCGGGAGATATTCGCCGTAGCCCTCGGCCTCCATTTCAGATGCGGGAATGAAGCGCAGGGAAGCGCTGTTGATGCAGTATCGCAATCCACCCCGCGAGCGCGGGCCGTCGGGAAATACGTGGCCCAGATGGGCATCGCCGATTACGCTGCGCACCTCCACGCGGCTCATGCCGTGTGAATTGTCAGCGCGCTCGGTCAGCAGTTCGGGCGAAATCGGCCGGCTGAACGCGGGCCATCCGCAGCCCGAATCAAACTTGTCGGCAGATGTGAAAAGCGGCTGCCCGGTAGTGACATCCACATATATTCCCGGCCTGAATTCCCGATCATAGGCATTCGCATACGGCCGCTCGGTAGCTCCATGCTGTGTCACGGCATACTGCTCGGCCGTAAGGCGCCGACGCAACTCTCCGTCGGAAGCCTTGCGGTAGCGCATGGCGCGGTTCGTATTCCTGCCACCTTCTTCCTGCACCCGAAGGCCACCGGTGGCCATCATTTCATCTTTCATATCTTTCTCTTTTTAGAAAATCATAGGTTTAACGCTGCTGTCCACCGCGCGGTTTGCCGCGCGGATGCGTTTTTAGCGCATAGGCCGAGGTTATGGCCGCGAGAATGCTTAAATTTGCGCCATGGAATGGCTTGAAAATCTGTTTTTGGAGCATTCAGCGCTCCAGGCCGTGTGCGTGATTTCGGTGATAATCGCCATAGGGCTTGGCCTCGGCAAGCTACGCGTATGCGGAATCTCGCTGGGAGTTACGTTCGTGTTTTTCACGGGCATACTCGCCGGCCATCTCGGCCTGTCGATCAACCCCGAGATTCTTAAATATGCCGAGGATTTCGGCCTGATGCTGTTCATCTACGAACTCGGTCTGAAAGTCGGGCCGGGATTCTTCAGTTCATTCCGCAGCGGCGGCATCAAACTCAATCTGCTCGGGCTGGGGCTGGTGGTGGCAGGCTCGCTCACGGCCATAGCACTCAGCTATCTCATGTCGATTCCGATGACCGATATGGTGGGCATACTCAGCGGCGCTACAACCAACACGCCCTCGCTCGGCGCGGCCCAGCAGGCTATAAGTCAGCTCGGACTGCCGGCCGAAGGAGCGGCCCTGAGCTGCGCGGTAACCTACCCGCTCGGTGTGGTAGGCGTGATTCTCGCCTTCGCCATGGTAAGGAAGTTTGTAGCACGCAAATCCGATTACGAACCCCGGCGCCACCCCGAGGCGGACCACACCTACGTGGCGGAATTCCGCGTTACAAATCCCGCCGTACAAGGCCTCTCGCTCCGCGAAGTCAGTGCCCTCGGAGGCGCCCACTTCGTAGTATCGCGCATCTGGCATGGCGGTCAGGCGGCCCTTCCGGGGCCCGACGCCGTACTCGCCGAGGACGACCGCGTTCTGGTTATTACCAACGAGGACGAAGTGGCCCGGCTCACCGTGCTCTTCGGCGAGAAAAGCGCCCGCGACTGGAACAAACCCGACATCAACTGGGACAAGCTCGACAAGAATCTCGTGTCGCGCACCATCGCCATAAGCAAGCCCCAACTCAACGGGCGACGCCTGGGCTCCCTCAACCTTCGCAAGCTCTATGGGGTAAACATCTCGCGCGTGAGCCGTTCAGGCGTACGCCTGCTCGCCCGCCCCGACCTGATACTGCAGTTAGGCGACCGCCTCACCATCGTGGGCGAGCCCGACGCTATCGACAAGGTGGGCGCACTCGTCGGCAACTCCGTCACCGACCTCAAGGACCCCAATCTGGCAGCCATCTTCATCGGGCTTGTACTCTCGCTTATCGTCGGGTCAATTCCCATAGCCATTCCCGGCATATCGGTACCCATCAGGCTCGGTCTGGCCGGAGGCCCCATAGTGGTGGGAATACTCATCGGGCGTTTCGGCCCTCAGTTCCACATGGTCACCTATACCACCCGCAGCGCCAACCTCATGCTCCGCGGCATAGGTCTCTCGCTGTTTCTGGCATGCCTCGGGCTTGATTCCGGCGCCCAGTTCATCGACACCATCATGCGTGGCAACGGACTGACGTGGATCGCAGCCGGCTTTATCATCACACTGCTGCCATCCCTGGCCATGACCGTGGCCGCCATGCGCTGGTGGAGTCTCGACTTCGGCACCGCCGCAGGCATGGTGAGCGGCGCAATGGCCAACCCGATGTCGATGACCTATGCCGCAGGCTTCACACCCGGCGACACGGCTCCGGTTGCCTACGCCACCACCTACCCACTGTCGATGTTCGCCCGCGTGGTTATCGCCCAACTGCTGGTGCTCTGCTTCGTATAGCAATGAAATGGCATACACACGACCCGACAGAGTGAAAGTCATACCTGTGGGATGTCTTAAAGATTAATGCCTATGCAACCGATGAGAAAAGCCTCAAGGAGGAAAGACCCGGAATGGGCGCTCGAAGTGTTCGACCGCGCACCTTATATTACCCTCAGTCTGACGCGCCCCGACGGGACGCCCTACGGCGTGCCGCTCTCGATGGCTCGCCGCGACGACCATACTTTCTATTTCCACTGCGCCCCCGAGGGTGAGAAACTCGACTGCATCAGGACCAATCCGATAGTCGCCCTCTCGGCCGTGAGCCGCTGCTCTCCGCGCTACGAGGAAGAGAAAAACAATTTTACGGAATATTACCGCTCTGCAATGGCGGTAGGTCGCGCCGAAATCGTGGAAGATGTCGCCGAGAAAATCCAGGCGTTGCGCCTGATCTGCGAGCGCTTCCTCCCTGCCTATATGGCCCGCTTCGACGAAGCCGTAGCGCGCAGCCTCGCCCGCACCGCCATAGTGCGCATCACCCTTACCGAACCTCCGGTTGGGAAAAGCAAACCATAAGTATTTTGAACAGTTACTTAATAGAGCATGAAAGAAATCAGGATTGACGTCACGAAATAGACCGCCGAAGAACTCGCGCTGGCCGACACCCATGCGCGGCTGCTCTTCGAATTTAACCATACAATGCCCGCAACGCCGGAATACGAAGCGCTGATGCACCGCATTTTCCCATCGATGGGCGAAGGAAGCCGGATTGCGACGCCGCTCACTGCCGTGCGGCCCCATATGGTGAACATCGGCCGCAACGTTGTAGTGATGCCCGGCTGCCTGATGATGTCGGCCGGAGGAATCACGATTGCCGACGGAGCCATGATTGCCGCCAACGTGCAGCTGATATCCAACAACCACGACCTCTATGAGCGTCAGATAATCACCTGCCGCCCGGTGCACATCGGCCGCAACGCCTGGATCGGCGCCGGAGCGACGATACTCCCCGGAGTCACCGTGGGCGACAATGCCGTGGTGGGCGCCGGCAGCGTAGTGACGCGCGATGTCGAGGCCGACACCATTGTGGCAGGCAATCCAGCCAGATTCATCAGGCGCATAGATCCTCGCCCCGAATGCTCCGCGACCGACGACATCGACGACACCACCGTTCAACTCGGCCTCGACAGCTGCGGCGACTGAAACAGCACCTCCCAAACCGCTTTTGCCCGACCGTGTATGCAGATTTTTTCGTAACTTTACACTCTGAATGGAAAGTTTAACGACAATCGACGCCGTCGAAGCCATGAAACGGCGTCCAGACGGACTCAGGCGCATACTTTTTGTGTGCCTGGGCAATATATGCCGCTCCCCGGCTGCCGAAGGGGTGATGCGTGCCATAGTTGAGGAAAACGAAGGCCGCGGCGCAGCCGTAGAAAACGAATGGGAAATCGACCGCCCGGGCGCCCGCACGCGCTTCGTGATTGACTCGGCCGGCACGGGCGACTACCACATCGGCGACCTTCCCGACCGCCGCATGCGCATCCACGCCCAGCGACGGGGTTACAACCTCACCCACCGCGCACGTCAAATCAGCGAAGCCGACTTCGACCGCTTCGACCTGATTGTGGGGATGGACGCCTCGAATCTTCGCAATCTGCGCTCCCTGGCACCCACGCCCGAAGCCGAGAAGAAAATAGTGCCGATGGCCGACTTTTTCAGGATAGCCACGCGCTACGACTATGTGCCCGACCCCTACTACGAGGGTGCCGAAGGATTCGAGCTGGTTCTCGACCTCCTCGAAGACGGATGCCGCAACCTCTATGAACAGCTGAAATGAGACAGAACCGACTGAAACGCTATACCATATGGCTTATGGGAGCGCTCGGCGCGATGCTCGTGCTCTGGGCCTCCTTCGGCTCGCGCGGCGATGCCACGGAGACCGTCGTCGCCCTTGAAAATGAAGATTTCGCTCCGGCCGAATACGCCCCGTCCTCCAGCCCGGAACCCAAGGCCGAACCGGAACCCGAGGCGAAGCCTGATGCGCCGGCACAGAATGCCGCCTACGACGAAGTTACTCCAAGCCGTCTGCTGGCTATGCTCCTCCCCTCCGACACTATTCGCTCGCGCAATCCATACGAAGCCCATTTCGACTCGATGCCGCCCGGAGGCATAAAGATGCATATCAATGCTGTGGGAGGCACCCTCGGCCGGGCATTCAACGACTCCAACTACCTCCATATCGCCACAGCCGAGCGCATCGGCATCCGCCCCCTGCGCTCACTACGCGACGCTTGGGATGGTGGCTCGCGCCTTGAGCGCATATCAAGCTGCGAGGCCTATTATCTCGACAATCTCACCCACTCGCTCCCATACCTCGTGCCTCAGGCGCATAGACTGCTGAAAGACATCGGCATGGCCTTCCGCGACTCACTGCAGGCCCGCGGAGGAGGCGATTACCGCATCAAAGTTACTTCCGTGCTCCGCACACCGCGTCTGGTAAGTCGCCTGCGGCGCCGCAACCGCAACGCCGTCGATACTTCGGCACACCTCTACGGCACCACTTTCGACATCAGCTACGCCAAATTCATCTGCAATTCAACCCGCACACCGCGCACCCAGGAGGATATGAAAAACCTCCTTGCCGAGGTAGTCAACGACATGCGCTCCCGCGGCCGCTGCTACGTGAAATACGAACGCAAGCAGGCTTGCTTCCACATCACCGCCCGCTGATTCTCCACGCTTCCCTCAAGCCACGGAAACCGGAGAACTTATTTAAAACCTTTATAATGCTTAAGGCCGTTCCGTACAATCCCTAAGGTCAACTTTTTTAAGATTTAATAATCAACCGCTTAAAGTTTGATTACACCGCGCTTTATAGGTTGTTACAGCCGTTTTTTTACATTTTGCCACTTGATTTGTACGCTTTGTTTTAGCAAGTAGCTGTTTTCACGACTATTTTTGTTTCCGACTCGGCGAAACAATCGCCGTTTCAGCCGCATTATACAATCCCCGCTCTTTATTTTCCAAATTCCCACACCTTTATATCCTCCCTAAAAAAGCCTTAGATTCCTACACTTAACCAACTCTCAGACTTGAATCCATATACTTAAATAACTGGTCGAAATTATTTTAATATTTCCGGGAGAAAAATTTTCAGGAGATTTTCCTTGATGAAGAAGGAGTGTAGATGTCTACACAACTAATGAAGAGAGGAAAAGATTCGAAAATTTTACCGCGGAAATATTGAAATAATTAGATCAGGAAAGTATAAAATAATTTTGAACTGTTACTTAACCAATTAATTACACATTTATGAAAACAAGACACTTTTTCGGCGCCATGACCCTTGCGCTCGCTTCGCTGACTCTCGCTTCCTGCTCCGGCGGCGGTTCCTCCGATTCCGGCCTCTTCGGCGCGCTCCCCGGCGAAATGACTCAGTATGAGAGCGAAATGAAAGCCCTCGAGGAGAAAGCCAAGGACATCAAGACCGAAGCCGACAAGAAGAAACTTATCGCAGAATCGCAGGAAATCCAGGAAAAATACACCACCAAAATCGAAGAAACTGCCAAGGCGCTCGACGGCACGGAGCTGAAGATTACCGACGGTGAATTTGCCGTAGCCCAGCCCGTTACCCTTACTTTCGACGGCTTCGCAAGCAAGAAGGAACTCACTCCGCGCTTCAAACTCGGCGGCGCGCTCTCCGTTCCCGCCGATTTCTCGCCCGCGGCTCCCCTGATCGGCGCCACCTATACCGTATATCTCGTAGGCTACGATGCTGAAGAGACCGCCATCTTCGCCAGCAAGGCAGGCTTCGTTGAGGCTGAAAACGTCGACGGCAAGGGTGTAGTGAAAGCCGGTGCCCCCGTCACCCTCGAAACGCTCACCTACAGCGACAAGTACAACGAAGTATACCCGAAGGTGAAATCGCTGAAGTTCGTTGTCGACAAACCCCAGTCGCTCTGATTCTTAAAACAGCCACAGAATGAAAGAATTCCTTAAGACAATCGAGGACAACCGACGCCTCTGCTTCATCATCGCCGCCGCGCTGATGATAGTGTTCTTCGCCTTCTGCCCGGCCGTCGACGTAATGGGAAAAGCCACAGCCAACGGCCTGAAAGTGGTGTTCGACGGCTCCGGTCTCGGCTTCAGCCGCTTCGTGTCCACCCTGATGCTCATCGCCCCCATCGTAGTGATTGTGGCCCAGTTCGTCAAGATCAAAACCCCCGCAGCAATGAACGTAACGCTCGAAGACGGCTGCTTCATAGCCGGAATCGTGTTCTTCGTCCTTCTGGCCGTCGCCCTCCCCAAAGGTATCACCCTCGCCTTCGGCAGCTACCTCTACTTTGTGGCCGCCATTCTCGGGCTCGTGGTAGGCAACACAGGGCACATCGCTACACGACTCTGATTAAAACCTTATTTTGAACCTTCTGCGCCACAGCAATGAAACCCTCGAAAGCAGTCCGCATTGCGCTGGCCACAGCAGCCACAATAACCGCAGCTATTTCAGCTGCGGTTATTTACGTTGTCTGCACAACCCCGCGCCACTCCGAGCCGGATACCTCCGGCTGGCAGACGGGCTATATCTTTTTCAGCGTAGGCGACTCCTGGAAGAGCTACGCCGTGCGCGGACTCACGCGCGCCAGAGGAGAGGCTCTCACCGACTCCACCCCCTCCCACTGCGGCATGGTTGTTATGGACGGCCTGCGGCCGCTGCTGGTCCACGAGTCGACCTCCGAGGGCCATATAGTGGCCGAGTCGCCCCGGGAATATTTCGAGAAAAACGGCTCGCGCTGCATCTACGCCCTCTCTGCTCCGGGAGCGGTCGATACACTGCGCCTGAAGGACGACATAAACGCGATGCTCGGGGCGCGCACACCATTCGACTTCGATTTCAACCATTCCGATTCGTCGGCGCTCTACTGCAGCGAGCTGGTGGTGGCGCTACTCGAGCGCAACGGCAACCACACGCTTTCCTCTCTGCGCGGCCGGAAATTCATATATCCCCAGGATATCGCCGACCGCTGCCGGCGTGCACCCCGCCACTGATACATAAGCCTACGGTGCCCTATTTGCCTGTTTCGCAATTTTCAGCTAACTTTGCGGCCGAAAATCGCAGACCTACAGCAGATACACGTAAACGCATATATGTTTTTCGACGAATTGGACCTGAGCGACGATGTGCTCGACGCGCTCGACGCCATGAATTTCTCCGAGTGCACTCCCATCCAGGAGCAGGCCATCCCCATAGCCCTGACCGGCTCCGACCTCATAGCCATAGCGCAGACCGGCTCGGGCAAGACGGCCGCCTACCTGCTGCCGGTAATCGACCTCCTGGCCGACCTTCCCGCCCCGGAGAAGATTGTAAACTGCGTAGTGATGGCCCCAACGCGCGAGCTCGCCCAGCAGATCGAGCAGCAGTTCGACGCGCTCAGCTACTATCTGCCCCTGTCGTGCATCGCCGTTTACGGCGGCACCGACGGCGCCACCTTCGCGCAGCAGCAGCGCTCCATGCGCGAGGGGGTCGATGTGGTGGTGGCAACCCCGGGCCGCATGATCGCACTGCTACAGACGGGCAACATCGACCTCTCGAAAGTGCGCCACCTGATTCTCGACGAGGCCGACCGAATGCTCGACATGGGTTTCTACGACGACATAATCCGTATCGAGAAACTTATGCCCAAGGAGCGCCAGACGCTGCTCTTCTCGGCCACGATGCCACCGAAAATCCGCAAGCTCGCCCAGACCATTCTCCGTAACCCCAAGGAGATACGCATCGCCGCCTCGAAACCGGCCGAAACCATCGCGCAGAGCGCACGCTTCGTGGAGTCGGACATGATTAAGGAAGACGTATTGCTCGACGTGCTCAAGGCCAACCGGGGCAAACGCATCATAGTGTTTGCCGGTGCCAAGCAGCGCGTGCGCGAGCTTACCCGCATCCTGCGCCGCAAGGGAGTGAAGGCTGCCGAAATCCACAGCGACCTCGACCAAAAGGAGCGCGACGCCACGGTCCACGACTTCCGCAACGGCACGGTCGAGGTGCTCGTGGCCACCGACCTGCTCGCCCGCGGCATCGACATCGACGAGGTGGCGCTGGTGGTGAATTTCGACGTGCCGCGCGAACCGGAATCGTACGTTCACCGCATCGGCCGCACCGGGCGCGCCGGCGATTCAGGCGAAGCACTCACGCTCGTCAGCCCGCGCGACCGCCGTGCATTCTCGGCCATCGAGTCGGTGCTGAAAATCAAGATCCCCGTCGACGAGCGCGGCATCCCGGCCCGATCCGACCGACCTGACCGCAAGCCGCGAGCCGACCGCAAACAGGATCCCGATGACAAGCAGAATCCCGAAAAGCCGCGCTCCAAGCGCAAATTCCAGCGCCATTCCAGATCCAAAAAGGGGAATACCGCGCAGCATGGCGCTGATTCCGCCCATTCTTCCAAAGCGCCCAAATCCCCCCAAAAACCCAAAACGCCCAAAGCTCCCAGGCCTCCCAAGGCCCCTGAAGCCTAACCGACCATAAATCACTGCGATATACCGAATTTTTTCGTAAAAATACCCGCGACGGCGCTTGCCGGTTCGGGATTTTTGCGTATCTTTGCGCTTGCCTTTCGGGGCACGCCCTGCGCCCGGCTCCCCTCCGGGGCTTCAGCGCCTGGCACTGAGACTTTTATAAATTATATTTATTAACCCAACTAACTAAATGACTGAAGAAGTTAAAAACTCTCCCATCGCTGATTTCGACTGGGAAGCCTACGAAAACGGCGACACCAAGAGCGACAAGAGCCGTGAGGAACTCACCAAAACCTACGACGAATCGCTCAACACCGTCAAGGACAAAGAGGTAATCGAAGGTACCATCATCGCCCTCAACAAGCGCGAGGCCGTGGTTAACATCGGTTATAAGAGCGACGGTATCATCCCCATGAACGAATTCCGCTACAACCCCGACATCAAGGTCGGCGACGTTGTGGAAGTCTTCATCGAGAACCAGGAAGACAAGAAGGGCCAGCTCATCCTTTCCCACCGCAAAGCCCGCGCAGCCCGCTCGTGGGACCGCGTCAACGCTGCCCTCGAAAACGACGAAATCATCAAGGGCTTCATCAAATGCCGCACCAAAGGCGGCATGATTGTCGACGTATTCGGCATCGAGGCCTTCCTCCCCGGCTCGCAGATCGACGTCAAGCCCATCCGCGACTACGATATCTTCGTTGGCAAGACCATGGAATTCAAGGTCGTTAAGATTAATCCCGAATTCCGCAACGTGGTTGTCAGCCACAAAGCCCTCATCGAGGCCGAGCTCGAGCAGCAGAAGCGCGAAATCATCGCCAAGCTCGAAAAAGGCCAGGTGCTCGAGGGTACCGTCAAGAACATCACCTCCTACGGCGTATTCATCGACCTGGGCGGCGTCGACGGTCTCATCCACATCACCGACCTTTCCTGGGGCCGCGTAAGCCATCCCGAAGAGGTTGTTCAGCTCGACCAGAAGCTCAACGTCGTTATCCTCGACTTCGACGACGAGAAGAAGCGTATCGCCCTCGGTCTCAAGCAGCTCCAGCCCCATCCCTGGGACGCTCTCGCTTCCGAAATCAAGGTCGGCGACAAAGTCAAGGGTAAAGTTGTCGTTATGGCCGACTACGGCGCATTCGTCGAAGTGGCTCCGGGCGTAGAAGGCCTGATCCACGTAAGCGAAATGAGCTGGAGCCAGCACCTCCGCAGCGCTCAGGACTTCATGAAGGTAGGCGACGAGGTTGAAGCCGTAGTTCTCACCCTCGACCGCGAGGAGCGCAAGATGAGCCTCGGTATCAAGCAGCTCAAGCAGGATCCCTGGGAAGACATCGAAATCAAATATCCCGTCGGCTCGAAGCACACCGCCAAAGTGCGCAACTTCACCAACTTCGGCGTATTCGTTGAAATCGAAGAGGGCGTAGACGGCCTGATCCACATCTCCGACCTCTCCTGGACCAAGAAAGTGAAACACCCCTCGGAATTCACCCAGATCGGCGCCGACATTGAAGTTGTCGTTCTCGAAATCGACAAGGACAACCGTCGCCTCTCGCTCGGCCACAAACAGCTTGAGGAGAACCCCTGGGACGTATTCGAGACCGTATTCACCGTTGGTTCCGTTCACCCCGGCACCATCGTCGAGCTCCTCGACAAGGGCGCTGTGGTTCAGCTCCCCTACGGCGTGGAAGGTTTCGCTACCCCCAAACACCTCGTCAAGGAAGACGGCTCGCAGGCCAAGGTCGACGAAAAGCTCGACTTCAAGGTTATCGAGTTCAACAAAGACAGCAAGCGCATCATCCTGAGCCACAGCCGCATCTTCGAAGATGAGGCCAAGGCCGAGAAGGCAGAGGCCCGCAAGGCCAAACGCGCTCCCCGCAAGCAGGAAGAGGCTCCCGTGCTCTCCACCCCCGTTGAGAAAACCACTCTCGGCGACATCGAGGCTCTCGCAGCCCTCAAGGAGAAGCTCTCCGGCAAAGCCTGAGCCATAGCGCTTTCCTAAAAACCGCAACCACCAAGGCGGCGCATCCCCATCCGGATGCGCCGCCTTTCCTTTTGGCAGAAGTGTTTATAGGGCCCATAGGGCTTATAGGCGCTATAAATCTTATATGTCTTATAAAATTTAGAAGGCTTATTGGGCCTATAGGGCCTATAAACCCTTGGACATCCGCGTTTGTTATATTAGGGTAAGCAAACTAAAACACACACCACTATGAACGTACAGACCCACGAAGAGGTGGCACGCAACGCCGCCGAAATCAGCCAGGACGCCGCACGCGTCAGCACTTCGGCCGCCAAAGTGGCCGCCGACCAGGAATTTCAGGCCACCCGCGAGCGCGCTGCCGAGCTTGCCGCCGAAGCCAAGGCCAAAGGTACGGCTGCCTTCGAGCAGGCCAAGACCAAAGGCGCAGCCGCCCTCGATTCCGCCAAAGCCAACGCCGCCGAATATGCCGAGGTTGCCAAAGCCAAGGGCGCTGACGCGCTCAATTCGGCAAAAGCCAAAGGCGCCGAACTTCTCGACAAAGGCGCCGAAGTGCTTCATAATCTTGCCGACAAACTGAAATAACGGCTCAGCCACATCTAAACCTTATTCCGTTGCGGCCCGTTGCCCCGATTCACCCAAGGGCGCCGGGCCGTTTGCGGATATCCTTGAAATATTCGTATCTTTGTAATTCACAACACCAAAATCCTATGTCAGTCCGAAAAATAATCGCCGCCATACTTGCGGCCTTCGCCATCGGCGGCACACCCGCCGCATCGGCTCAGTTCAGCCTTTCGCGCGCCCTCCAGGGGCTGGGCAAAATCGTGCAGTCGTCGCAGATTTCCGACGAGCAGCTGGCAGCCTACGTGCGCCAGAGCGTCGACCAGATGGACCGCGAGAATCAGGTGGCCCCGGCATCAAGCCCCTACACGGTGCGCCTCACCCGCATGACCTCCGGACTGACCGAAGTCGACGGTATACCGCTGAATTTCAAGGTTTATATCACCAAGGACATCAACGCCTTCGCCTGCGCCGACGGCTCCGTGCGCGTATATTCCGGCCTGATGGACCTCATGACCGACGACGAAGTGCTCGGCGTAGTAGGTCACGAAATAGGCCATGTGGCCCACCACGACACGAAAAACGCCTTCAAGAAAGCCCTGCGCACATCGGCGCTGAAAGATGTTCTCGCTTCCACCTCGGGCAAGGTTGCCGCGCTGACCGACTCCCAGCTCGGAGCCCTGGGCGAAACACTTGTCAACACAAAATACTCGCGCGACCAGGAGGAAAGTGCCGACAACTACGGATACGACTTCCTTAAATCCCATGGCAAAAACCCATGGGCGATGGCCCTCGCTTTCGAGAAGCTGCAGCAGATGGAGCAGCAGGGGGGCGCGGCTGCCAACTCCGCCATGGCCAAACTATTTTCCGACCATCCCGACACGGCCAAGCGCATCGCCAACATCGAGAAACGCTGCCGGGCCGACGGCTTCAGCCGTCCCATCGCCACACAGGCAGCCTCCGCCACCGGCTCCTCCAAAGCTGCGCCCTCGGCTAAGTCGACGAAGACGTCCGACGCCAAAAAGAAAACCTCCGACACCCCGGCGTTCACCCTCACCCCCTCGAGGCTCCCCGCCGGAGCGCTCCGGCCTCACTGATTGCCATAGCGAATCAACCTTGACAACCAATCGATTACCATGAAGATATTTTTTGCAGCAATCCTATTCGCCGCAGGCTCGCTCTGCGCCAGTGCCTCCCGTCCCACCGACTATGTAGATCCTCGCATCGGCTCCGAAGGACTCGGACGCGTATATATCGGTCCTACAACACCGTTCGGCATGGTGCGCCCCGGTCCGGACTGCACGCCAGGCCCCAACAGCGGCTGGCTCCCGATGCCTGTGCGCGTCGACGGTTTCGCCCAGACCCACGTGAGCGGCACGGGCGGAGGCCCCAAATACGGCAACATCCTCATCCAGCCCTTCTCCGGACCGCTCGACTCGGCCGTGCACCACGCCCAGCGCCAGTCGGAGACCATTCGTTGCGGCTACTACGCCACCACCTTCAGCGGCTCGGGCATCTCCACCGAAATCACCGCCACGCCGCGCGCGGCCGTCTACCGCTTCGCCTATCCCGCCGGCTCCCGACCGGCGCTGATGGTCGACGCCGGATTCTTCCTCGGCGAGACCCCGAAGCCCGACGCCCGCGAGGCCCAGCAGTTCATCGGCAGTGAAGTGGCTATCGTGGGCTCCAACGCCGTGGAAGGCTATTCGCGCATTCGCGGCGGCTGGAACAACGGCCCCGCCTACACCGTATATTTCTACCTCGAAGCGGACCGCCCGTTCGCCTCGACGGCCACATTCACTGCAAAACCATTCTCGGAGGAGCCGGCCGAAATATCCACGGCACGCGAGCAGTACGACCGCGGCCTCAAGACCGGTACCCTCCTTGGCTTCGCCGAGGGGACCGACACCCTCAACGTGCGCGTGGGCATCTCTTTCCTCTCCGAGCGAAAGGCACGCGAGAACCTGATGTCGCAGACCTCCGGACGCTCTTTCGAGCAGCTTTATGAGGCGAATCTCGCCGCATGGGATGATGCCATCGGCCGCATCTCGCTGGGCAAGTCGACCCCCGACAGCATCCGGCGGATGCTCTACACCGGCCTGTACCACACCATGCTGATGCCCTCCGACCGCACCGGCGAGAATCCGCTCTGGACCGACCCTGGCACACCCTACTACGATGACTTCTACGCCATCTGGGACACATACCGCACCTCCTCACCGCTGCTCACACTCATAGCGCCCGAGCGCCAGGCCGACATCGTCAACTCGCTGATCAACATCGGCCACCGCGACGGCTTTATGCCCGACGCCCGCAGCGGCAATGCCAACGGACGCACCCAGGGCGGCTCCAATGCCGACATCGTGCTCGCCGACGCATGCGTCAAGGGGCTCCCCGGCATCGACTATAACGCCGCCCTGCGCCAGATGCTCGTCGACGGCGAGGTCGACCCCGGCGCTCGCCACGAGGCCGAAGGCCGCGGCGGCCTTACCGACTACATCCGCCTGGGCTACGTGCCCCACGGCACCGACCGCGCCGGCAACCGCACCGTGGAGTATTCGCTCTGCGACTTCGCCATCGCCCAGGTGGCGCGCCATCTGGGCGCCAACGAGCCCAACGCCATCCGCGCCGACTCGCTGCGCGCCGTAGCCGACAAATACGATCTCCGCAGCCACAACTGGCAGAACCTCTGGCGTCCAGACGCCACTCAGGCCGGCGTGAGCGGCTTCATCATGCCGCGCGACGCCTCGGGCCGGTGGATCGACAGCATCCCCTTCGGTCACTCCGAGCTGCAGCATCCGCGCTTCGCCTACCATCCGCTCATGTTCGAGGGCCCATGGTACACCCCCTGGTGGTCGATGTTCTTCTACGAGGCCTCCTCCTGGGAATACTCGCTGAGCATGCCCCACGACGTGCCGCTGCTCATCGAGGCCTGCGGCGGTCCGGAGGCGTTCGAGAAGCGCCTCGACACATTTTTCGACCGCGGTTTCTACAACGTGAACAATGAGCCGTCGTTTCTCACCCCCTCGCTCTACCACTGGATCGGACGAGCCGACCGCAGCTCCGACCGCGCCCGCGAAATCGTGAAGGCGCACTTCAGCGACGCCCCCGACGGCCTCCCCGGCAACGACGACAGCGGCGCCATGTCGTCGTGGCTCGTATGCCATCTGCTCGGACTCTACCCCAACGCCGCAACCGACCTCTACCTTATTCACGCCCCTATGGTCGAGGAATCGGAAATCGACCTCGGCGCGGGCAAACGCCTGCGCATCGTGGCCGAAGGCTTCGCGCCCGAGGAGCGGCCCCACGTGGTGCACGCCACGCTCAACGGCCGCGAGCTGCCCGACCATTTCCTCTCCCACGCCGACCTGATGCAGGGTGGCGAACTGCGCCTTACTATGGGACGTGTAGACCGTCCGCGGCCCGAAATCAGCGCCGAACCGGTGGTGCGTCTCGACCCGATGCCCTCCAAAAAGGAATACAAGGGGAAGCCCACGATTGTGACCTCCACCTACCGTCTTCACGGCCAGCGCCGCCGCTTCCGCATGGAGTATCAGCCGCTTAAAAACGGCGGAATGCTGCTTACGTGGGGCATCGAGCGTAACCTGCGCTGGTGGCAGGGGTGCTACCTGATGTCGCCACATGCCGTAGCCGAAGGCACCGTGCTCGACTACACCATGCCGGAAGACGGCAACCGCATCGCCCTCCCCGCCGACGCCACTTTCGGCATCCTCTCGCGCAGGCAGCTCGAGCAGCTGCGCGCCGGCGCCACCACCATCTCCGGCGTGGAATTCCGCCGGGTCGATGGCGGTAGCCAAGGCTCGCCCAATGTGTCTGATTTGTCGAATGTGTCTGATGGCTATGATTCCTCTGATTGCTCCGCTTCCTCCCGGCGCTGCTCCTTCGGGCCGCTGATTGAGGCCGTCGACCCTGCCGAAGGTGCCCGCATCCTCGTGGTCGACCGCCCGGACCTCCCCCTCATCTGGTCCATGACCTCCAACCCCCTCGAAATCGACTGGACCTGCTCCCCCGCCGAATAATTCCCCGGCAAAAATATCATGAATATCGAAATAGACGGCCGGGGCGTCCGGATTGATGGCCCGGAAGACGTACGCAAATCGCCCCGGGCAGACTTTCACGACTACTCGGGCGGAGATTATTTCGTAACAATTTGTACTCGCGATAAAATACATTTCTTCGGAGAAATATCTAATGGCGAGATAAGTTATTCAAACATAGGCAAATATTGCACGACGCAGATACAGCAACTGAATCTTCATTATCCCTATGTCGATGTTCCGATGTTTGTCGTTATGCCCAATCATTTGCATGCCATTATTTGTATTAAGCCTGATACCCGGACGCACGAACCGTACGTCCCTACACAGCGAACAGCCCTTTCCGTAGTGATTGGCGGCCTAAAACGGGCTGTAACGATGTACGCGCGAAGGAATGGGATAAAGTTTGGTTGGCAACCTCGCTATCATGACCATATTATCCGAGGGCCCCGCGACGGGAACAATATTGCCGAATATATAAAGAATAATGTTGCCCGGTGGGCAAACGATTGTTATAATTCATGATTCCAATAAGGTTCTTGACCACACACATCCTGCATTAGGTGATCAAAAACATGGGGGTAAACATCAAAATGTAGGGACGCACGGCCCGTGCGTCCGAAGTCTCCATGAATGGCTCGGATGGAATCCGGAGGATGTTGCAGAACCAACTAACTTCGCCCCTCCAATTATTTGAAATTCAATCATTTTACTCGGACGCACGAACCGTGCGTCCCTACTTGCGAGGGTTATTTCAATAAGCTGCCCGCAAATTCGCTTGTAACAAACGCGTTTATTTTCGCGCAAATTCAGCCATTTAGCATAGTTTAACAAACCTTAACGAATGGGGGGGGGTAAAAGTGCTAATTTCTATTTAATTTTGCAGTAACTATATGCCGACGTAAGCCATCGGCCTATCGTCTGCTTGCCAATGGGTTAACAATTCGACATAACACAGTGACATTTGCCATCTTTTCTTCTCGAAATCCACTTTATCACACATAATTTATCATCAGGTATGAAAAAATTTCTACTTCTCTTAACCTTATTCCTCTCGGCAGTAGGCTTCGCCCATGCGCAGATTTACTCGATTACTTTCTCGAGTAAATCTTCAAAATCAACCAATTTGGCGACAAGCACCAACGCCACAACATTTGTCTCATCCGAATCACAGCAGTATCTTATCGCTAAGCCTGTAAAAGCTTGTTCAAGTGCTTTTTATGGAGGGTCAACCGACATTGAAAAAACGAGCATAAAATTAGGCGCATCAAAAAAGAACGGAAGCATCACATTCTCTCTTAGCGACACCGGGAAAGTTAAAGCAACAAAGGTTACTCTTGACTGTCAGTTATTCAACAACAACAGCGAAGTTTCCACTGCAATCAAAGTAAATAATGTTGAATCAACAGATAAAGTAACAGACAAAACTACAACAACTCCTATTTCAATCACCCTTCCCGGAACTGAAATCAGCGAGCTGAAAATCGAAACAACAGGAGCTACATCAAGTTCGTCGGCACGCGTTTTTGTTACTAAGATTACCGTAGAGTATGATAATCAACCCACCCCTCTCGGCGACATAGTCGCCACATGTGGAGCCACGACAATGGTGGATAATGGCGAATATACCTTTACGGAAGGCGACTTGCTTTCTTTCTCCGCTGAAAATGCAGAATCTATCGTTGTAACAAGCGAAACAAGCGGTGAAACCCTTGCATCCGGTAAAAGTTCCTGTTCTTGGAAAGCTACAGAAACAGAGTATGAAATTCTCAATGTCATAGCAAAAAAATCCGGCGACTCCGACAAAAAGATGTCGTTTAGTATAACTGTCAATAAAAAGACTCCGCCGGAGGTTAAAATGGGAGACCTTATCATCAAATACAATAATCTCTCAGTTGCCGACAATGATAAGGTTGAAGTAACTAAAGGCACAACATTCTCTATTTTTTGCGAAAACGCTGAAAAAATCACTCTTACAGATTATTCAGATCTTTCCACCATCGCAGAATACACCACTGCGACTGCGTCTTGGACTCCGGGAATAATGAACGGCCAAGTCCTTGTAGCAGCAAGCCGTGAAGGAGAGTCCGACAAAGAGATTCTGTTTGAGCTTGTTGTATCCGAACCCGTTATCACGACCACTACTCATCCCGGAGCATTCCGTCACATTAGAAGCCTTGACGAGATTTACGAAGGTGGCGAATACCTCCTTGCCGCCGCGTTAACAGAAGAAGATAATACCGTGAGCCGTCATCTTCTTACAAATCTCTATAAGACAACGCCCACCAGTGAAAGCCAAAAGAAATATGCCCGCGTAACCCCATTTGAACCAACAAACGACGCATATAAGCTCAACACTGATAACGAGGTTGATGCATCGGTTCGAATCCTCTCTGTTTCTCTTACCGATGACGGTCATTATATCTGGCGTCACAACAATGAAACAATGACTGCTCAGAAGAATAGCAACAATTTCCTCGCTTTCTACACAGACAACTTCCTCACCAATGCCACTTCGACTAATTATGTAACAAAAACTAAAATTCAGATTGAAGAAGACGGCTCTGCAGATATATATTTTCCTGAAGCTACAAAGAACGCGACAGACGAAGTTGGCTACGAAAAGGGTCGCCATATACGACTGAATACAGGCAATAAGCAAAATGGCTTCCATCATCTTGGAAGCTATGTGCCGGAGTCATTAAATAATGAAACAAATAAGGTCAACTATTCTATAAACTACCATCCTGTTGAGCTTTATGGTCTCACACTGGATGCGCCTGTAATTACAAATCAGACAGAAACAACTGTAACTTTCACAGGCGAAGAAGGTACAACCATTGAATATCTCCCGAGCAAAGCAGAAGCACAGGCAATCAAATCGCGGGTTGACCTTGCCGCTGGAGCCGAGACATGGACCATCGGCCCAAGTCACGAAGTCACAATCTATCTGCCCGAACCCGGCAATGGCTATTACGTTCGTAGCCGCTATCACCAGGTAGTATCACCTCTTACCGGCTTCATGATTCAAAACGACGGTACGCTCACCGGCATCGAAGGCATCGGGGCTGAGGCCGGCGCCGACGCTCCCGCCGAGTACTACGACCTGCAGGGCCGCCGCGTGGCAAACCCCGTCGGCGGTCTCTACATTCGCCGCACAGGCTCGAAAGTCGAGAAAGTATTTGTGAAATAATCCCTGACACACCACCACATAACGGCGCCCCGACGTGAGCCGGGGCGCCGGAGTATCTCCCTCCAGAAATTATTTGGTTAAAGAAGCGGCGAGGCTCCCGGCCCCGCCGCTTCTGTATGTTCACAAAAAAGGGTAAGCTAACCACATCGCGCCGCTACAACCCCCTACCGTTGCTTCGATCAAGACCTGGCGGAGTTCAGGGGGAGCTGGCCGTGTAGCACTTACCCGCTGCAAAGTTACGAAATCCGCGCGACTCTGCAAATTTTTTGAAAATTTTCCATCCCACGGGGTTTCAAAACGCACTAAATGCGTTATCTTTGCTATGCCAACAATAGAAAAGGTAACCTTGAAAAAATGACGGATACCACCACATTCCATACCCTTCTTGCCGAAGCCGAGCGCAATGCTCTCGACGGGCGACCCGCATCGGTCGACCTATGCCTGCGGCTGGCCGAGGCATGCGCCGAGGCCGACACCCACAATCCGGCAGACGCGCCCGAGACACTTTCGCCCGACCGCGAGGCCAATCTGCAGGCGCTCTGCGAGGCTGCTGACCGCATACGCCGCGCCCACTGCGGCGACCATTTCGACACATGCTCGATAATAAACGGCCGGTCGGGGCGCTGCTCCGAAAACTGCCGCTGGTGTGCCCAGGCTGCCGCCCACCATACCGGCTGCGCCGAATATCTCTTCGTCGACCCTGAGGAATTCCACGCCACCGTAGGCCGCAACGACGCCCGCGGCGTAGGCCGTTTCTCGATTGTATGCTCCGGCCGCAAGGTCGGCAAAGCCGACCTCAGGCGCTTCGCCGACATGTACCGCCAGGCTGCCGCAGAGTCGGATATGACCTTCTGCGCCTCGATGGGGCTGCTCGACGACGAAGAGATGGAAATCCTGCGCCAGGCCGGCGTTACCCGCTACCACTGCAACCTGGAGACGGCTGCGTCGCTCTTCCCCTCGCTCTGCTCCACCCACAGCCGCACCGACAAGCTGCGCACCATCCGTGCCGCACAGCGCGCGGGGATGCAGGTGTGCTCCGGAGGCATAATCGGCATGGGCGAGACCCTGCGCCAACGCCTGGAGCTGGCCGAAGAGATCAGGGAAACCGGAGCCACGTCGATGCCCGTCAACCTGCTCAATCCAATCCCCGGCACCCCGCTGGAGGGCACTCCGCTCATCTCCGAGCGCGAAGTGGTGCTCTCCTGCGCCCTGATGCGTCTGATAGCCCCGAAGCTAACCATACGGTTTGCCGGGGGGCGCGCCCGGATAAGCCCCGAGGCCACGGCCAGAATGCTCCGCGGAGGCGTCAACGGCGCCATCGTGGGCGACATGCTCACCACCGCCGGCAACGGCCTCGACTCCGATTTCGAGCTCTTCCGCTCGCTCGGCTACTCCACCGCCCGCACCAACGACTAACTCCCCGATTTCCCGCACCTCCCGAAATACCCTTAACCCCCCTATTGTCCATTCCGCCCATGGAAAACCTCGACAAAACGAAAAACTACGTGATAACCGTCGGACGCCAGTTCGGCAGCGGAGGCCGCGAACTCGGCCGGATGCTCGCCGACCGTTTCGGCATCGCCTACTACGACAAGCAGCTACTCGTGGAGGCCGCGCGCAAGGCCGGCATGTCGCCCGAAATCTTCGAGACCACCGACGAGCGCATGCCGCGCATGGCGGCCAGCTCCGTAGGCTTCTCGATGGGATTCGGACAGCTGCCGTGGTACAACGGCACGGCCCTGATCACCGACTCCGTATATACCTCGCTCGCCGACGTGATGGAGCATCTGGCCGCCACAGAGCCCTGCGTGATTGTGGGCCGATCGGCCGACTTCGTGCTCCGCGACAGCCCTAACCCCGTGGTAAGTCTTTTCGTACACGCTCCGATGGACGTGCGTGTGGCCCGCATCATCGCCCGCAACGACAAGACCTCCGAGCGCGATGCACGCACCCTGGCCGAGAAGACCGACAAGCTCCGCTCGAGCTACTACAACTTTTACACCGACAAGCGCTGGGGCGACTCCACGAGCTACGACCTGACGTTCAACTCCGCCGTACTCCCGATGGAGGATATGTGCGACATCATCGCCGAATACATACGCCGCCGCTTCAAAATCGAACCGATAAGAACAAAATAACGCAATCGCGCCGCCTCTGCATCAGCAAGGGCGGCGCAATTGTCATAAAATCTATGGCCCTATTAGGGCTTATGCGGCCTATTTTTATTTCTCGGCTTCTGAGGCCTCCTCGGCCTCGGGAGCGGCCGGCTTCGCAGGCTCGGTTGCGGGCGCGTCGGCGATGGCCTTCGGCGTTTCCGCAGTTTTCGGCGCCTCATCTTTTGCAGGCTCTGCGGCCTCGCCCTCTTTCAAGCGCTTGGGCAGCCTGCGGGCCATCACGCTTACGCATATGCCGTTTACACCGAAAAGGATTGCTGAAATGCCCACCATAAGCAGCATCCACCGCTCGGCGCTGAGCTCGTGGAGCGCCGGAACGCAGAGCAATACCACCCCGGCGGCTATCAGAAGCACCGGCACCACATGGAGCCATCCCGGATAGTCGACCGGACGGTTCCGGTGCGACACCTGAAACTCCTGAAAGAGTCCACCGGCCACAAGGAGCGCCCCGAAAGGATAAAACAGCAGCGAGCGGAACACGTCGGGCATGAAAATAATACACAGGCCCAGCACCAGGCCGCCCACCCCGCAGATTATCTGTACCACACGCATCAGAGCCGACATGCGCTGAGCCTTACCGGATACGAACATCCCGAAAATCGACACCGCCGCCGGCACCACAAACGCCAGACCGCAGAGGAGCACCATCCACCGTGTAAAATGGTCGTGGCCTGAAAACCAGCAGAATACCACACCAAGCAGCAGAATAACGATTGAAACGAAGCAATTGCCTTTGTTAGTCATATAGTTGAAAACTTTTTTTGATTTACCGGAAATACTGGTTCCTTAAGGTCTCTAAGATCCTTAAGGACTTTAAGGACTTTAAGGACTTTAGGGCCTCCCTAAGTTAGAATGTACAAATTTACTAAATTGTTGAGTCCAACCGCCACTTTCTACCGCTTATTATTTAACTTTGCATCGGCTTGGCGGGTTATATCTTCCCAAGCTCCTTTCACACACCAAAAATCCAGAAAATGATCTACGGAATAATAGTGGCCATGACCTCAGAGCTGGAAATGCTCATGAACGAGATGACCGAGGTCGAAGAGACCGCCGAACACGGCATGAAATTCTATACCGGCCGCATCGGCGGTTCGACGGTAACGGCCATGCAGTGCGGCATCGGCAAAGTAAACGCCGCCATAGGCGCCCAGACTCTTATCGACACCTTCCGCCCCGATGCGGTGATCAACACCGGCATCGCCGGTGGCACAGGCCGCGGCGCAGGCATTCTCGACGTGGTAATCGCCGACCGCGTGGGCTACTACGACATATGGTGCGGCCCGGGTAATCCCGTGGGTCAGGTGCAGGGAATGCCCGACCTCTTCCCCTGCGCCACCGACCTCTGCGACGCCGGAACCGAGGGAGACCCCCACGTGCTCACAGGCCTCATCGCTTCGGGCGACCGCTTCATTTCCACTCCCGACGACCTCGCGCAAGTGCTCGCCGTGCGCCCCGAAGCGCTCGCCGTAGATATGGAGAGCGGAGCCATAGCTCAGGTATGCTACCTGCGCGACATCCCGTTTCTCGCCATCCGCGTGGTAAGCGACACCCCCGGCGTCGACAACCATTTCGAGCAATACACCGACTTCTGGTCGCTCGCCCCGAAATCCACATTTTCCGTTCTTCGCCGTCTGATCGGCTGAAACCGCACCCTATGGAAAAGATAGCAAGCTTCCGTATCGACCATACGCGCCTGTTGCGCGGCATATATGTGAGCCGCCGCGACACTACCCCGTCGGGCGACGTCGTCACCACTTTCGACGTGCGCCTCACCGAACCCAACCGGCAGCCCGCTCTCGAGCCCCGCGCTCTCCACGCCATGGAGCATCTGGCCGCCACTTTTCTGCGCAACCACCCCGTGTGGGGCCCGAAAATCGTCTACTGGGGCCCGATGGGCTGCTGCACAGGCAACTACCTTATCGTGCAGGGCGACATCGAATCCGCCGACATACTCCCCCTCGTGCGCGAGGCCATGGAATTCATCGCCAACTTCGAGGGCGACATCCCAGGCGCCACACCGCGCGACTGCGGCAACTACTCCTTCATGGACCTTGACGGCGCCCGCACGGCCGCACGCACCTATCTCGACGAAGTCCTCGCCTGCCCCACCGCGGCCAACCTCGCCTATCCCGCCGATTTATAAAAATTTATAAAAACCGGTAAGCGATTATTTTGTAGGATTTTGTAATTTTGCGTGATAATCCGAAAACCACAGCCCCGAAATGGGATTGAACCTAACAATCGACCAAGGCAACAGCTCGGTGAAAGTAGCCATCTGGGATGGCACGCAACTCGTTGAGGAAGAAAACCTCAAGGAGCTCACACGCCAGCAGCTGGCCCGGATCGTCGACCGTTTCCGCCCAGGGCGCGCCCTCTGCTGCTCCGTGACGGGCAACGGACGCCGCTACGTGCAGTGGCTAAACGCCGCAGGCGTCGACGCCGCCGAAGTGAGTCTGGCCATGCCGCTACCCCTGCAGTTCGACTACGCCACCCCCTCGACGCTCGGCGCCGACCGAATCGCCGCAGCCGCAGGCGCCTGGAGCCTGATGCCCGGCCGCAATATGCTCGTGGTCGACATGGGAACCGCCGTGACCTACGATTTCGTCAGTGCCGAAGGCCGCTTCAAAGGCGGTAACATCGCCCCGGGAATCGGCATGCGCCTGCGCTCGCTCCACAACTACACCGCACGCCTCCCCGAGGTGAACGGATACGGCGAAATCCCCCTGCTCGGAGTCGACACCGCCTCGGCCATGCGCGCCGGTGCCGTACGCGGCGTGGTCGCCGAAATCTGCTACTACCGCTCCCAACTCCCGGAAGGCACCGAAGTGATGCTCACCGGCGGATGGGCAAAGCATGTGGCGTCGTTCCTTCCCTTCGAGGCCACAATCGACAAATGCCTGGTCACCAAGGGACTGCTGAGCATTCTTCTGAATTGTTGAAAAATGAAAATATCCAGACTCATCGCGGCCGCTGTCGGCCTGCTCGCCGCCGCCTCAGGCGCAATCGCCCAGAACAACACCATTAGCCCCTATTCGCGCTTCGGCTACGGTCTGCTCTCCGACCAGGCCAACACCGTGCAGAAATCTATGGGCGGCGTGGGCATCGCCATGCGCTCCGGCCGCCAGATCAACTTCATGAACCCGGCCAGCTACGCCGGCATGGACTCGCTCACCTTCCTGTTCGACATGGGCATCGACATCAAGACCCTCCGCACTACCGAGGGCAACGAAAGCGGAAAGAACTTCACCGGTGGCCTCAACTACATCACCATGCAGGTGCCCCTCACCAAATGGCTCGGAGCCTCGGCCGGCCTCATCCCCTTCTCGCAGGTAGGCTACAGCTTCGGCGACGAAATCGTCAACGGCACCGACTCGCGCACAGGCTCAGGAGCTCTCAACCAGCTGTATTTCGGTCTGGGCGCACGCCCCGTGAAAGGCCTCTCGGTCGGCGTCAACGTGAGCTACCTCTTCGGCACGCTCATCAACGACACCTACGTCTACAGCGGCTCCACAACCTCGCTCTTCGAGCGCGTAATCGAGGTGCGCGACTACAACCTCCGCTTCGGCGCCCAATACGGCCGCTCCATAGCGCCGGGCCACTACCTCACCGTAGGCGCCGTCTACTCCCCTAAGAAATCCTTCCGCGGCAAGACCTACGGAGTGAAATACGACGTCAACGCCGACGAGGCGCCCGACACCATCGCCGACATCAGCCTGCGCGGCAACGCCCAGATGGCCGAGACCTGGGGAGTGGGCCTCAACTACCAGTGGGGCGGACGCCTCATGGCCGAAGTCGACTTCACCTACCAGCCCTGGAAAAAGGTGAAGTTCGCCGCAATCGACGGCTTCGACAATCCCGACAAATTCAACGACCGCTGGAAACTCGGCCTCGGCCTGCAGTGGGTTACGCGGCAGCGCGGAAGCTGGCTCCAGCGCGTAAACTACCGTCTTGGCGGCTACTACAGCAACGACTACATCAAAGTGGGCGACAACGGCGTGCGCGAATACGGACTATCGCTCGGATTCGGACTGCCCGCGCCATCGTCGAAAACCATGGTGAACCTCAGTTTTGAATACCGCCACCGCCAGGCCCACCCGGCCCCGCTGGTGAAGGAAAACTACTTCGTGCTAACCCTCGGAGTGAACTTCAACGAACTCTGGTTCTTCCGCAACAAACTGCGCTAAGCTCCGGCGCCACAAACCCACGTTTCCAACCGTCAAGATGGCTTCCGGACACAAAATGCACATGCGGCTTCTGCCGCTGCTCGCCATGATGGCGGCTGCTGCCGCAGCCGTCACCTCGGCTTGTTCCGACGATAAGCGCGAGACAATCTCCATCTCGGCCGACCCGGAGACATTCCCGACAATGCGCACCGTCAACGTCTCCACCCTAATCAGCGACTCGGGCTACACACGCTACCACATCACCACGCCGCTCTGGCTGATGTATGAGGAAGCCGCCGAGCCCCACTGGAACTTTCCCGGAGGCCTCTTCATCGTGCAGTTCAACGACTCCATGCAGGAAAGCGGAATCTTCACCGCCGACACCGCCACATACTTCAGCCTCAAGAAGATATGGCGCTTCGACCGCAACGTGCGCATGAAAAATGTCGACGGCGACCGCTTCCGCACCCAGCAGCTTTTCTGGGACCAGAACACGAGAAAAGTCTACTCCGATTCGTTCATACATATAGAGCGCGCCGACCGCACCATCGAGGGCTACGGCTTCATCTCCAACGAGAGCATGACCGACTACACCATCCGCCGTCCCTCGGGCATTTTCCCCACCAATGCCTTCATGGGCGGCGAGGGGCGCGACAACAACAACGACAACAACACACCCCAGCAGCAGTGATCGACACATCCTGGCTCATAATCACAATCATCTCCCTGGCATTCTCTGCCCTCTTCTCGGGCATCGAGATAGCCTTCGTCACCTCCGACCGCGTGCGCGTGGAGCTCGACATCCAGAAGGGAGGCTTCATCGGCCGAGTCTTCAACATATTCTACTCCCGGTCGGAATTCTTCATCTCCACCATTCTGGTGGGCAACAACATCATGCTCGTGGTCTACGGCATGGGCGCCGCCAAGATGATCGAGCCGTGGCTCGAAGGAATCTACCCCAACCAGGCCTTCGTGCTCATCTGCCAGACGCTCATCTCCACCGGCATCATCCTGCTCACCGGCGAGTTCCTCCCCAAATCCATATTCCGCATCAACCCCAACCGCTCGATGCGCGTGGTGGCACCGCTCACTGCCTCGTTCTATTTCATCCTCTATCCCATCTCGCTCTTCACCACCTGGCTCTCCAAGGCCCTGATGAAGATTTTCGGCATACGCAGTGAAAACGTCAAGCTCGGCGCCATATCCATCGGCGACCTCAACGAATACCTCGAGCAGACCATCGACGAGACCGCAGCCGAGCAGACCGAAGTCGAAAACGAGGTGAAGATTTTCCACAACGCTCTCGACTTCTCCGAGACCCATCTGCGCGACTGCATGATTCCGCGCAACGAAATCGTAGCCGTCGACATCGACGAAACCTCCCGCCAGCAGCTCAGCGAACTTTTCACCAGCTCCGGCCGTTCAAAAATCATAGTATACCGCGAGGATATCGACAACGTGCTCGGCTATATCCACGTCAGCGAGCTGTTCCAGCCCGAATGCGACTGGCGCGAACATCTCAAACCCGTGGTCTACGCCCCGGAGACCCTCATGGCCAACAAGATGATGCGCCGCCTCCTGGCCGAAAAGCGCTCCATAGCCATCATCGTCGACGAGTTCGGAGGAACCGCCGGTATGGTCACCCTCGAGGACCTCGTGGAGGAGATTTTCGGCGACATTCAGGACGAACACGACACCACACGCCTTGTAGAGCGCACCATAGCTCCCGACACCTACGAATTTTCCGGCCGCATAGAAATCGAATATCTCAACGACAAATACCACCTCGACATACCCGAGGACGACGAATACCAGACCCTTGCGGGCTACATTCTCTGCAAGACCGGCCAGATTCCCGCCGTCGGTGCCGTAGTGGAACTCGACAGTTTCCGCCTCGAGGTTGTCGAGAAATCGGCCAACCGCCTGGAGCTCATCCGCCTCACGGTAATCGACCGCCAGCCCAAAAATTGAATGAAAGAATTAGTAATCAGCAAAGAAACCACCGAACGCGCAGTGCTCGTGGGCCTCATTACCCAGCAGCAGAGCGAACAGAAGGTGAAGGAATATCTCGACGAACTTGAATTTCTCGCCGACACGGCCGGCGCGCAGGTTGTGGCACGCTTCACCCAGAAGGTGGAGAACCCCAATCCGCGCACGTTTGTCGGTCAGGGCAAACTGGCCGAAATCAAGGAGTTCGTGGAGAAAAACGAAATAGGAATGGCTATTTTCGACGACGATCTTTCGTCGAAGCAGGTGGCCAATATCGAAAAGGAGCTGCAGATCAAGATTCTCGACCGCTCCAGCCTGATTCTCGACATTTTCGCCAAGCGCGCGCAGACAGCCACGGCCAAAACGCAGGTCGAACTGGCACAGTATCAATATCTTCTCCCGCGCCTCACGCGTATGTGGACCCACCTCGAGCGCCAGCGCGGAGGTATCGGCATGCGCGGTCCCGGCGAAACGCAGATCGAAACCGACCGACGCATAATCCTGCGACGCATCTCGCTGCTCAAGGAGGAGTTGCGCGACATCGACCGCCAGAAGACCCTCCAGCGCAAAAACCGCGGAAAACTCACCCGTGTAGCCCTCGTGGGCTACACCAACGTAGGTAAATCCACTCTGATGAACCTGCTGAGCAAGAGCGATGTATTCGCCGAAAACAAGCTTTTCGCCACGCTCGACACCACCGTGCGCAAAGTCACGATCGAAAATCTCCCATTCCTGCTCACCGACACCGTCGGCTTCATCCGCAAGCTCCCCACCCATCTGGTGGAGTCGTTCAAGTCGACCCTCGACGAGGTGCGCGACGCCGACCTGCTCGTCCATGTGGTCGACATAAGCCATCCGCAGTTCGAGGAGCAGATTGAGGTTGTCAACAAGACCCTCGCCGAGGTCTGCGGCTCGGCCGACAAACCGATGATTGTGGTTTTCAACAAGATAGACGCCTATTCTCACGTTCCCAAGGATGCCGACGACCTCACCCCGCGCACCCGCGAGAACATTCCGCTCGAAGAACTGAAAACCACCTGGATGAACCGCCTCGAGCAGGGCAACTGCGTGTTTGTCTCGGCCAAGAAGGGTATCAACATCGACGAACTCAAGGACGCCATCTACGCCAAAGCGCACGAAATCCACACCCAGCGCTTCCCCTACAACGATTTCCTCTACCAGAAATACGACGACCTCGCCCTCCCCGCTGATACATCCGATACCTCCGATACATCAGAAACACCCCAATAACTCGCCTCCCTCCCGCTCATTATCGCCAATGGAATCAGAATCAACTAAATACGCCGCCAATGGCGACGCCATGCAGTGGCGTCGTCTGATTAGCGACCGCCGCTTCGGCATGGAGGACTACCACCGCACCGACGGTGGCAGCGGCACGCGCTCTGATTTCCAGCGCGATTTCGACCGGCTTGTGTTCTCCTCCCCCTTCCGCCGTCTGCAGAACAAGACGCAGGTATTCCCCCTTCCGGGCAGTATCTTCGTCCACAACCGCCTTACCCACAGCATGGAAGTCTCGTCGGTGGGCCGGTCGATGGCCAACGTGATAGCCGGCGCCCTGCGCCCGCACTATGCCGGCACGCCCGACGCCGTGGCTCTCGACTCCATCGGCGAAATTGTCGGTGCAGCCTGTCTGGCCCACGACCTCGGCAACCCTCCCTTCGGCCATTCAGGCGAGACGGCCATCTCCACCTTCTTCTCCGAAGGCGCCGGTGCCGACCTTCAGGCCGAGCTTACCCCCGAGCAATGGGCCGACCTGATCCATTTCGAAGGGAACGCCAACGCCCTGAGGCTGCTGACCCACCAGTTCAACGGCCGACGCAAGGGCGGTTTCGCCATGACCTACAGCATGCTGGCCTCCATCGTGAAATACCCCTTCAGTTCCACTATGGCCGGCTCGCGCAATAAGTTCGGATTCTTCACCACCGAGCGCGAAGCGTTCGGCCGCATCGCCGCGCATCTCGGGCTACTGCAGTCGGAACAGACGCCCCTCGGCGTGCGCTACGCCCGCCATCCGCTGGTCTACATCGTCGAGGCTGCCGACGACATCTGCTACGAGGTGATGGACATCGAGGACGCCCACAAGCTCAAGATTCTTCCCACTGCCGAGGTGAAGCAGCTGCTGCTCGATTTCTTCGACCAGGAGCGTCAGCACCGCTGCCTGGAGGTGATGGCGCTGATTTCCGACCCCAACGAGCAGATAGGCTACCTCCGTTCGGGCGTAATCGGGCTGCTCGTGGAGAGCTGCGCGAATGCCTTCGTGAAGCATGAACAGGAGATTCTTCGCGGACGCTTCCAGGGGCAGCTGCTCAAGCACGTGCCCGAGCGCGTGCGCCGAGCCTACGAAGCCTGCAACGCCCTGTCGTGGGAGCGGATATACCGCGCCCCCGACGTGGTCAACATCGAGCTGGCAGGTAACCGCATCATCACCTTCCTGATGGAGAAGCTTATCCACGCCGTGCGCAATCCGCAGCTCAACTATTCGCGGCTGCTGCTCTCGCAGGTGCCCCAACAATACGACGTTCACGCCGACGACCTTTTCACCAAAATCCAGGCCGTGCTCGACCACATCTCGGGCATGACCGACGTCTACGCCCTCGACCTCTACCGCCGCCTCAACGGGCTGAGCCTCCCCGCCGTCTAATCAATCCCCAAGCGCTCTTTTTCAGGCTTTACCCTCTCTTTTGTTTTCGTGCCGGGCACTTGTGCCCGGGTAAAATATATCCAATATGCATCGCCTTCTCTCATACCTGCTCTTTCTGGTCTGCCTTCCCGCCGCAGCCCTAACAACCAAGGATATAGACAACGTACACGTTGCCGACCGCACGCGCTTCGTAAGCGATATGGCCGGCGCCATGAGCGCCCCTGCGCGCTCCCGGGCCGACTCCCTGCTCCAGTCGATATGGCGCCAGACCTCGGCTGAGCCGGTTGTGGTAATCGTCCCCTCGCTCGACGGCGAGGATATCGACGACCTCGCCACCCGGCTATTCTCCGACTGGGGAATCGGCAAGGACGACCGAGACAACGGCGTGCTGATGCTCATCTCCATCGGCGACCGAAAGGCGGTGATCCGCACCGGCTACGGCGCGGAGGGTATATTGCCCGACGTGGTCTGCGGCCGCATTATCCGCAATGAGATGGCCCCGCGCTTCCGCGAGGACGACTACGACGGCGGTATTCTCGCCTCCCTGCAGACCATGCAGGCGGCAATGACCTCCGACGAGGCCCGCGCCGAACTGATGTCCGACAAAGCCAACGACGCCGCGGCCGACGACTTCGACGCCGACGAGGCGTTCGACATCTACTGGAAGATATGTGTGGCGCTCGGTATTCTTGGCCTCCTTGCCGTAATTATCGCCTATTTCGGCGTGCGCAAGCTCCCGACTTCACGGGCCTACGCTACATTCGAGAATACTCGTCTGGGGCTGCTCGTGGCCTCTTTCCTCTCGCTCGGCTGCCTCTTCCCCGCCTATTTCCTTATGCTTGCATTCCAGCGCCACATACGCCTCCACAAGCGACTCTGCCCCCACTGCAACACGCGCATGCTGCGCGTCGACGAGGACAACGACAACGCCTATCTGACGGCCAGCCAGGACGCCGAGGAACGTCTCGACTCCGTAGACTACGACGTATGGCTCTGCCCCGACTGCGGCGAGACCGACATCATCCCCTATGTGAACCCCAAGAAAAACTATACGGAGTGCCCCTCCTGCCATGCGCGGGCATGCACCCTCGTAAATCGCCGCACGATTCTGGCGCCCACCACCCGCCGCGAGGGGCGCGGCATCGAGGAATACGTATGCCTCAACTGCCGCAGGCGCTACGAGAAACCCTACACCATCGCCAAGGAGATAGTCACCCCGATAATCATCGGCGGAGGAGGCTTCGGCAGCGGCGGAGGAGGCGGATTCAGCGGCGGCTCCTTCGGCGGCGGCATGACCGGTGGCGGCGGCGCCTCCGGCGGCTGGTAATCCCCCTCCTTTAAAAATACCGAAAATATACAATTGGCTCCTATCTCTTTGAGCTCATTTAAACGTTTCCTTCGAAAAGGATTTATAATTGTAAAAAACGTTAAAAAGCACCTTTTTATGCTCTATTTATAAAATAATTTATACATTCGCATCACATACTCAAATTTCCAATCTACACACAACCGCACAACAGGCACGCATTTTCATCCAACATTCAATACGCCTTTTTACAATCTTACCTTAAACATACATTAGCATGAAAAAAGTTATAAGGACATGTTTACTGTTCGCAGCCATCCTATTAATGGCTACCGCATGCTCAGACTCACTTGAGGACATAGTCGAGCAGAAGCCCACAGCCCCTTCCAACCCAATGCAAAGTATTATCCGAACCCCGGACGAAGCTTTGGACATTGCCAACAAAGCGGTAGGGATGTTCGCCCCTTCCACCGAATCTCGAGCAGCCAATACTTCAAAAAAAATTGATTACAACCAGGGGGCTATTGTATGCGGCAGAAGTAAGCATTCCCGCTCAACTAAAGACACCCTGATGTACGCTGTAAACTACTGCGACAACCAAGGTTTCGTTCTTGTATCTGCTGTCCGCTCCACCCCGGAAGTTATTGCTTACGTACCCAGTGGCAACTATGATGATAATGCTGAAATAGAAAATCCGGGGTTCAATTTTTTCATGGATAAAGCCTTTGATTACTTATCTGACGAAAAAACACAAATTGAGCAAAATAACGGGACAAATGATATAGGACCGGTGCTACCCATTTGGGCAACCCAATATAAAGAATTTGCCGACACGACAATAACAGTCGATATACCCAATCGTGTTAAAGTTCTGTGGAGTCAAGACGGGGTAGAAGGCGCGGAATGCCCTAATGGGACCTCAGGATGCGCCATTACCGCTGCAGCCATGGCCATGACTTATTTTAAATACCCTGATAGGATTACACTGACATATAAAGAAAATGACCCCGAACTAATTCTTGACTGGGAACGAATCTGCAAGCATAATATGATGCCGACGAAAGGTTATATTCCTTCCGAAGGAACATGCGATAAAACAATTCACACCTCAATCGCCCAATTATGTAGAGAATTAGGGAGAAGAGCAAACACTATATACACCTATAACGATAATGGAGTGGGCACTTCACCTACATCGACTTCAAATTTAGTACAAGCTCTTCGAAAGATTGGATATAACTTATTCTCTGAAGAATATTCATCACAAAACGTGATTAACGCATTAGAGACACAAAATTGCGTATTATTAATGTATGGGTTAGATGAAGCAAGAAATATTGCCCACCTGTGGGTTTGCGACGCAGCAAAAGTCAAAAAGATTCATCGTATAAGCTACGAATCTACAGACGGAGGAATGACTTGGCATCAATATTTTGAAAAAACAGATTACTACAAATATAACTTCTATAACTGGGGGTGGGGTAGTCTCCACGGATACTATCTGAGCGATTGCTTTGACCCTTATCATCCCATATTATCATCTGCTAAGTCCAGAGCATATAGTTCAAACGTATATTTTATAATAATGACAAAAAAATGAAGAAAGTATTCAGAATAATTCTGGGGGCAGCGCTTACACTTAATTTAGTAGGGTGCGACGACGAAAAAGAAGCTTATCCCAATCCCGCTCCCCTCCCATACGATATGGTTATCGGTATTTTCGATGATGAGGGCAATAACCTGTTGTCGGAAAGTGCGGAAGGCAACTGGCTGTACGCCCCTATCTCTATCTCAATAAACGATTATCCTAAAAAAATAGACTGGGATTGTTTCCGGCCTCAAGAATCATACCCGTGGTCAAATATTGACCCGGCCACGGGCAAAGAAAAGGTTGATGTTAAGGGCTGGGCAGAAATCATCCGCACAAGCTGGAGCACGACCGTTGTACCCACAGATGAGATGGTCGACAGTTACGCCTTTATGTTGTATGGACCGTCCTTTCCTAACGAAAAGAACGATATTTACGTAAACTTTCTTGAGCTGAATCAGGTGGTACACATAGAGTACGGCTTTTACCTGACCGACAGGAAATCGCCTGACGGCAAAAAATACTCTTGCTACGTCAACGGCATAGGCACTCCCGTCGACAACGTAAACCATATAATTCCGGTTCGGATTGTGCTCCCCCACCGATCCACCCAGTCCCCAACCGAATAACCGCACCCTTTCAGGCTCCCGACTTGTAGGGATACACCCTGGCGCATCCGCATATCAGCGAATCAGCTCTTGAAATTGGGCGAAAGCGTTGCAAAACCACTAAAATGTAGGGACGCACGGTCTGTGCGTCCTAATATTTTTTGATTTTCAGTAGATTACACGGACGCACGAGCCGTGCGTCCCTACAATATGATCGAAGTTTGTTCGTTATACACCCCCTAATTGTTTAAACTAAAAGCCAAGTTCGACTGCTATTTAGTGGGATTGGCGCTGGGTGATGGTGACGCCGGAGGAGGTGGCTTCTACTATGGTCGGACAGCCGAGGAGCAGGGGGGCATTGGCTTCGACGTGGCCCACGGGGAGGTCGTAGACTATGGGGATGTCGGGGATGCCGATGCTGCCGAAAAAGCGGTGCATCATGGTGTACATGTCGGGATGGTCGGCGCTCGGACGATATTCTGTGAACTGGCCGACCAGCACGGCGCTCACGCGGCGGAACACGCCGCGCAGATGCAACTGCCAGAGTATCCTCTCCACCTTATATATTGGCTCGGCGATATCCTCGATAAAGAGCATCGGCCGCGCCACGGCGCCGCTCTCCACGGCCTCGGCGGTGTAGACGCTCTCAAACGGGTCGTAGGGGGTGCCGATAAGGCCGCCGAGCACTGCCAGATTTCCTCCGGTCACCACCCCTTCGGCGCATCCACATTGGTTAAATGGATGAGCGTCGGCCATTATCTTCAGGTTTCCTCCGCGCAGCACTTCCATTTCGGTCTCGTAGTACGGAAACTCGCTGCCTCGCCCTATGTATTTGGCCATCGCTCCGTGGAGCGAGGCGTACCCCTTGCGCGTCCATAGGCAGTGGAGCGCCGTAATATCGCTGAACCCTACGAGCCATTTGTTGAAGCATTCCTCTGGGAGCCGGTCCAGCTGTTCAAGCAGATGGACAGCTCCGTAGCCGCCACGCGAGCAGACGATGGCTCCGACAGAGCCGTCGGCAAGCGCGTTTTCAAGGTCGGAGAGGCGTTCGGAGGCCAACCCGCTGAAGGAACCGTTGGCACCCTTGGCGTAAGGCATAACGACGCACTCAAATCCCTCGCTTTCAAGAGCCGATGTGGCGCCGTCGATGAGCGCGGGGTCGATTTTGGATGCGGGCGACACGATGGCCACGCGGCTCCCGCGCTCTAAATCCGGAGGGCACGCCAAGGCGCGCCCTCCCGATATTATTTCGTTGGTTTTCATCTGTTTTCAGTTTACCTGCACGGGGATTCCGGTAGCCTCGCTGATGCGCCGGCCTATGGCCAGAAGCTCGTCGAGCGGCACCTTGCGCAGCGTATTGGCGGGTGTGGGCCTGTCGAGCGAGTAGAGCATGATTTCGCGCGGACGGATGCGGCGGTACGCCTCAATCAGCGCCCCCACCTCGGTGTCGGTAGTGTTGTCGAACTCCTGGCCCTCCCACTGGCCGCGCAGCATCATCGTCTGGATGATTCCGGTATCGGAGAAACGTTTCAGCCCCTCAACCACGCGGTCGACGGTGAAACCCGGCGCATTGGGGCGGTCGATTAAGCGCATCGTCGCCTCCACCGCAGAGTCGAGCTTCAGAATATTGTTGTCGACGCGCTCCAGGGCGGCGGCCACTTCGGGGGTGAAGATGCGCGTGGAGTTGGTCAGCACGCTCACCTTGGCCTCCGGATAATCGCGGTCGCGCAGGGCGAGCGTGTCGTCGATTATCCCGGCAAAATCGGGGTGGAGCGTCGGCTCGCCGTTGCCAGAGAAGGTTATCACGTCGAGTCGCTGTCCGGCCTCCTTCATCTGCCGCAGGCGCTGGTCGAGCTGCCGGGCCACTTCGGCGCGCGCAGGCAGCCCCGCCTTACCGGGCCCCTGGGCGTTGAACCCGGCCTCGCAGTAAAGGCAGTCGAACGTGCACGTCTTGCCGTCCACCGGACTGAGGTTCACCCCCAGCGAGGTACCCAGCCGGCGCGAGTGGATCGGTCCGAACACCGTCTCATGAAACATTATGGTCTGCATGGCGTAGCTTTTACCCTTATGCCGGGCATATGGGAATCAGACGGTAAGGATTTCCTTCTCCTTAGCGGCGAAAATCTCGTCGATTTTCTTGAGATACTTGTCGTGGATTTTCTGGGCCGTGGTCTCGGCGTCCTTCTCCACATCTTCGGGCATACCCTGCTTCACAGCCTTCTTGAGGCCGTCGATGGCGTCGCGGCGGGCGTTGCGCACGCTCACCTTGGCCTGCTCGGCCTCGCCCTTACACTGCTTTACGAGCTGCTTGCGGCGCTCCTCGGTGAGCGGCGGAATGCCGAGGCGGATCACCTCGCCGTTGTTTTCGGGAGTGATGCCAAGTTCGGAATTGATGATAGCCTTTTCAATCTCCTTGAACATGGCTTTCTCCCAGGGAGTTATGGCGATGGTGCGCGCGTCGGGGGTCGACACGTTGGCCACATTCGAGATGGGCACCTGCGATCCATAGTATTCCACGCGGATTCCTTCCAGAATCTTCGGGTTAGCCTTGCCGGCACGGATACGCTGCAGGGTTTCGTCGAGATACATCACTGCCATCTCCATCTTCTCCTCTGCGGGGTCGAGATAAGTCTTGGGGTCGGTCATATCGTTATATTTTTTATTTGTTTCTAATTATTTCATTGCTACGAAAGTCCATCTTTGCTTCCATCCGGATGGCTGAGGGAGCTATCAAAATCAGTACACCAGCGTGCCGATGTTCTCTCCGGCCAGCACTTTGGCGAGGTTGCCGGGGGTGTCCATGTCGAAAACCACGATGGGGAGGCCGTTCTCCTTGCATAGCGCCGTGGCAGTGAGGTCCATCACCTTCAGGCCGCGGGTATACACCTCGTCGTAGCTGATTTCCTGGAATTTGGTGGCCGTGGGGTCTTTCTCGGGGTCGGCGGTGTAGATGCCGTCTACGCGGGTCCCCTTGAGCATCACGTCGGCCTCGACCTCAACTCCGCGCAGTGCGGCGCCGGTGTCGGTGGTGAAGAAGGGGTTGCCCGTACCGCCCGAAAGGATAGCGATTTTACCCTCGCGCATGGCTTCGATGGCCTTCCACTTGCTGTAGTACTCGCCGATAGGATACATATTGAGCGCTGTAAACACCTGGGCCGGCTGTCCGATCGACGTAAGAGCCGAGCTGAGCGCCAGCGAGTTGATTACCGTGGCGAGCATACCCATCTGGTCGCCCTTCACGCGGTCGAACCCTTTGGCCGCCCCCTGCATTCCGCGGAATATGTTGCCGCCGCCTATCACGATGGCGATTTCCACGCCGCTGCCGGCGGCCGCTTTGATCTGCTCGGCATACTGCCCCAGACGCACCGGGTCGATGCCGTAATGTTGTTCACCCATCAGCGATTCTCCGCTGAGCTTCAAAAGTATACGTTTGTAGTTCCTGCGCATGGCTTTCGGTTGCTTGAAAGTGATTCAAGAAAGTGGTTCAATAACTTCTCATTCAATTTTACAAAGATACATAAAAAAACCGTGAGATTTTTAGCTAACTTTGCAGAAAGTTTCCAAACGCTACAGTTTCCGCCCGATGGAGCAGATCAAACACGAGTGCGGCATCGCACTCATCCGGCTTCTCAAGCCTCTGAACTATTATAAAGAGAAATACGGTTCGGCCAGCTACGGCCTCAACAAGCTCTATCTCCTCATGGAGAAGCAGCACAACCGCGGCCAGGAAGCCGCCGGAGTGGGAGTGGTCAAGCTCAGGGCTCTTCCCGGCAGCGAATACCTCTATCGCGAGCGTGCGCTCGGGCCGAGTGCCATCGGCGACATTTTCAGCAAGATGCGCCACGCCATCGCCGATTTCGACCCCGCGGCCCACACCGCGCGCGAGGTCGAGGAGGAAGCTCCCTTCCTCGGCGAAATCTACATGGGCCATCTGCGCTACAGCACTACCGGCCGCTCGGGCATGAGCTACGTCCATCCCTTCCTGCGCCGCAACAACTGGCGCTCGCGCAATCTGATGCTCTGCGGCAACTTCAACATGACCAATGTCGACAGCCTTTTCGAGGCCATAGTGTCGCGCGGACAGCATCCGCGCATCTACAGCGACACCATCATGCTCCTCGAGCAACTCGGCTACGCCCTCGACAGCGAGCACTCACGGCTCTATCATGAGCTGCGCTCCACGCTGGAGGAACCCGAGCTGACCCGCGCCATCGAGTCGCAGCTCGACATCGAGCGCGTGCTGCGCTCCGAGGCCGCTGGTTGGGACGGCGGTTTCGTAATGTGCGGCTGCACCGGATCCGGCGACATGTTCGCCCTGCGCGACCGCCACGGCATCCGACCGGCCTTCTATTTCGCCGACGACGAGGTGATTGCCGTCGCCTCCGAGCGCCCCGTGCTCTCCACCGCCTTCAACATCCCCACCGACCATATCCGCGAGCTCGCCCCCGGCTCCGCCCTTATATCCGACAGCCGCGGCCGCTACCGCGTTTGCCCCATCCTGGAGCCGGGTCGTAATGCCCGCTGCTCGTTCGAGCGCGTATATTTCTCGCGCGGCAGCGACGCCGACATCTACCGCGAGCGCAAGCGCCTGGGGCGTAACCTCGTGCCTCAGCTGCTCCAGGCTATCGGAGGCGACACCGACTCCGCCGTTTTCTCCTTCATCCCCAACACCGCCGAGGTAGCCTTCATGGGCCTCCAACAGGCTCTGGAGGAGCATCTGGAAGATGAGAAGATGTGCGCCATCAACCGCGCGCAGAAAGCCGGCGATCTGAATCCCGTATCGCTTGCGCGCATCATGCGGCGCCATATCCGCGTGGAGAAAGTCGTCATCAAGGATATAAAGCTGCGCACATTCATAGCCGAAGGCTCCGAGCGCAACGACCTTGCCGCCCACGTCTACGACATCACCTACGGAACCATCCGCCCCGGCATCGACACCGTAGCCGTAATCGACGACTCGATAGTGCGCGGCACCACCCTCCGCCAGTCGATTCTCGCCATGCTCGGGCGCCTCAATCCGCGCCACATCGTAGTGCTCAGTTCATCGCCCCAGGTACGCTACCCCGACTGCTACGGCATCGACATGAGCCGTATGGCCGAGTTCATCGCCTTCCGCGCCGCCGTAGCCCTTCTGCGCGAATCGGGCCGCGAAAGCATTCTAGACGACACCTACGCCCGCTGCAAAGCCATGGCGAAAGCCCCCGACGCCGAACTGGAAAACTGTGTGAAGGCCGTCTACGCCCCCTTCACCGACCGCCAGATTTCGGAGAAAATCGCCGAAATGCTCCGTCCGGAAGGCTTCAAGCCGAACGTCACCATCATCTATCAGACACTCGAAGGGCTCCACGAGGCCATCCCAGGTCATCCCGGCGACTGGTATTTTTCGGGCGACTACCCCACCCCCGGCGCCATCCGCCTGGTCAACCAGGCATTCGTCAACTACTACGAAGGCCACGCCGACCGTCGCTGAATCCCCACTCAACCACCCATACCTAAATTTCATTAGAGCAGCGGATAGTCGGCCACCGTCCGCTACCCAATTGTGAGTATTTTTATGCGTGGGGGCGCGGTATGTTGGTAATTAATATTAATTTTGCGGCATCAATTCAAAACCAATAGCGACAATTAAACAACCGACAGCGCTTATCCGGATTTACGAAAGGGATCATCCCGCTGTCATTCAAAAAAACATCATGCTCATGAAGAAAACTTTACTTCTAAGTGCTCTCCTCTTCTCCGCGGCCGCAGCAAATGCCGCCGACGTAACGGCCACATATCAGGCAAGCGCATGGCTGAAATCCGCCAACATGTGTAACTTCGACGCCGTCGCTCCGGCAAACGCCACCGACTTCTACGTAGGCGGTACTTTCGACAACGGAACGGCCACCAAAACCGCCGAGGCGCTCTACTGGTCCGATACAGAAATCGTGGCCAAGGACAGCTACACCGGCTCGATAGTGAAGAATGTGCTCCTGGCACGCGCCGACGCGCAGTGCGCGCCGGTATGGACCATCGCCCCCGACTTCGCCCAGTGTGAGAACAACAGCGTATTTCTGACGCGTCTGCAAAGCGGCTCGGCCGTTTATGCCTTTAACCTGCGCGCATCCAATGCCGCCTCGGGCAAGGCTTTCTCCTTCACCGACAAGGCGGGCAAGAAAGTTGAAATCAGCGTAGCCCCGCAGGCTACGGCTACCAATACCAACTGCGGCCTGATTCTCTGCCTATCGCCCAACGGCGTCTACCAGTGGCACGTTGTCATCGAGGCTGACAACTTCACCGCCGAAGATACCTCGGTTGCAGCTCCCGTAACATTCACAGCAACATCGATTGTTGCCGACAGCCACGACAACGTATTTCTTGCCGGCAACTACGGTGGCGGATACCTTGATTTCGGCAACGGCGTGAAGGCTCCTGCTGCCGCCAACACCACCATCACCAACGGCAAAGCCGCCGGCGCCACTTCGTTTGTAGTGAAAATCAACCACGAGGGTAAAGCCACTTCAGTACTCACCGCTCTCGCCGGTGCAGGCGCCGGAGCAAAGGAAACACAGCAGGTGCTCGCCACCGATGGCTCACAGCTCGCTCTGGCCGAATATGCCGACGCAGCCGCCGGCAAATCAATCCGCTACTTCCGGCTTGACGGCACCCTCGATCTTGTAGCCGACCCAACGGAATATTCCATCGCCACAACCGGAACCGTGCAGCTTTCATCTGCTGCATTCCATTCCGGCGAACTACTGATCAACGGCAACTCCAACCAGGCTCTTACCCAGGATGATGAGAAAATCTTCACCCCGGCCGCAGCAGCCAAACTCGAGGGACTCACTATCCGCGCAAGCTTTACCCCGGGTGCTCCCTCCACCTGCTATGCCACCGGTGTCAACATCGGGCAGACCAACTACAGCTGGGTGAACGACGGCAAACTCCTCACCTACGGCTACTGCATGACCGGCAGCAAGGTGAACCTCAACGTATTCGACTACGCCACCGCCGAGCGCCTGCAGACCATCGACCTCGCCGTGGCAGGCACCACCAAATCCGCCTTCTTCAACGAAAACAACAACACCCTGTACGGCACAAGCTATGCCCGCTCAGCATCCTTCCCCGGCACTGATGTAAAATACACTGCGACTGCCTTCAACGGCATTCTCGGCGCATGGAATGTTGCCGGTCTCAGCGGCGCAATCAACTCCGTGGCCGACGACACCGTCGACGCCGACGCCCCCGTTGAATATTTCAACCTGCAGGGAATGCGTGTAGTCAACCCCTCGAAGGGTTCCCTCGTAATCCGCCGCCAGGGCACTAAGGTCGCCAAGGTGATTTTCTGATCGCCGCGGTCAGCATAAGGATAAACCACTTTTGATTTTTGAGTAACTTTTAGTTTTTACGTAAGCAAAGACGAAACAGGCCCCCGCGTGAGCAGGGGCCTTTTCATTTGCTATGGTATATACGTTACTTGCTGAATCTCAGCACCGTGAAGGAATATGGCGGGAGAGCAATCCGGGCGGGAACGGCGTCAAGGGCCGTCACCTCCGGGAGGGCGTCGGTCTGCGCGGGGGTCCCCTTCAGCGTGGTGCGCGAGATGGCCGAGGGGGTGAATCCGAGCGTGGAGGCAAAGTCGGTATCGAGCTGAACCTCAACGGGGAGCAGGTTGGCGAGCTTCACCACAGTGTCGCCGCCGGGGGTGCGTACGATGGAAACGCCCACACGGCGCATTGCGTCGGCACCGGGATCGCCACCCTCATAGCTGACGGCGGAATTTACATAGGTCGTGCCGGAGTTGGCGCCGTAGAGCTGCTGTACATGATAGTCGACGGTAGGACGGACTTCCGTGTTGCTGAAATATATCAGGTCGGGGCGCCATTGCGTGTGGCCGTCTTTTGCAAGCAGGGGTGCGTAGGAGGCCATCTCCACCACGTCGGCGTTGCGCTCCACGGCGGTGAGATAGAGAGCTTCGGCCAGGGCGGTCTCCACGTTGCTGGGACGGCCGTCGAGATGGGCGGCCCATTCGCCGAGATAAACGTGGGGCTTGCTGCGGTCGTACGAATCGTAATAGTCCTGGTTGTGAATCATCCAGCCTGGCTGCACGTAGTAGTGTTCGTCGACCATCGGCACACCCTTCTCGGTGGCGAGCTGCCAGCCGAGTTCATAGTCGGTGCCTTCGTAGAAGGGGCCGACGGTGCCTATCACTTTCACTTCGGGGTGGGCGGCGGCCACGGCGTCGTAGATTTTGTTGAAGCGCTCGGTAAACACGGGAGTAATCATATCCTCGTTGCCGATGCCTATGTATTTGAGGTTGAACGGCTCGGGATGGCCGGACTCGGCGCGGAGCCGACCCCATCGGGTGGTGCGGGCGTCGCCGTTGGCATACTCTATCAGATCGAGCACATCCTGAACGTAGGCGTCCATCTCCTCCATCGGGATGCCGCACTGCTGGCCGTAGGAGGCTGTGAAGGTGTGGCAGTGGTGCGACGCGTCGCCAGAGTTCTGACAGGGGACGCCTGCGGCCACTACCGGCAGCGGCTCGGCGCCGATGTCCTCGCAGAAGAGGAAATATTCATGGTAGCCCAGGCCTCTGGTCTGATGGTAGCCCCAGAGATTGCTCAGCGGCTTGCGCGCCTCAAGCGGACCGATGGAGCCCTTCCAGTCGTAGATGTTGTCGACACCGTCGCCGTGGGCCACGCAGCCGCCGGGAAAGCGCACGAAACGCGGATGGAGGTCGGCGAGCGTCTGCGCCAGATCGGCGCGGAGGCCGTTGCGGCGCCCCTTGAAGGTATTGCGCGGGAAGAGCGAGATCAGGTCGAGATGCAGCTCGTCGGCAGCCGAGGGGATGAGCACAAGCCGGCCGCATGAGGTTGATTCCGAAGGGATAAGTGTTGCCTTGTACTCCTTCCAACCCTTCCCACGGGGCGAAAGCGTGGCCGAAGCGAGGACGTTGCCGAGCGTGTCGCGCAGCTCGACGCGGAGTTTCAGGGCCTTGGCCCCGGCGCCGAGGCGCGAACGCAGCGAAAGGTCGTATTTCTCACCCTTGCGGAGGGCGATGCCGTCGAAGCCGCTGTTGCTGAGCGTCTGCCCCTTGAGCACGGCGTAGTGGGGATTATTGGGGTGGATGGGATCGGCGGTGGCGATTACCGGACGTCCGGCGGCATCGTCGGTATGCCAGGAGGTAGTGGCCGACCACTTGCTGCGGTCCTTGGAGTTGTACTCAAAGTCGCGGTTCTGGATAAGTTCGGCATATAAGCCGCCGTCGGCTGCATAGTTGATATCCTCGAAGAAAATGCCCATCAGATTGGGGCTGATGGCCTTGGTGGAGTCGGGATAGACCGTGAGCGCCCCCTTCAGAGGCTTCAGTGAGGCGAAGCGCACGGCATCGCCGGCCATAGTCTGCGCATGGAGGGCGTCGCGGTAGGCGCGATGGTCGCCGTAGCGGCGCAGCGCCTCAACGAGCGAGTACGGCACCTTCTGCACCATCCCATCGCGTTCCTTAGATCCCACGCGGGCCTTGAGCGGCGTGGCCTTCGAGGCTACGGAAGCCGGGGCGGCGTCGGTGTAGGTCTGCGCGCCCCAGCGGATAAGGTCGGGGGACTCCACGCGTGCCCACCCCTTACCCTCGGGAGAGAGCTCCCAGGTAGCTACCCAGGTGCCGTCGGCAGTCTGCGCCAGCGAAGGGTGGAACATCTTCTTCATCCGTCCCCATGGCCCGAAATCGCTGTTGACTACGGAATTGCCGTTGTTGAGCTTCTGCCACGACGTCCCGTCGGCGCTCCAGGCGAGCCTCAGGCCACCCTCACCATTGGCGTTGGCATACGAAAAGATATAGACGGAGTCGGGCTGATTGGCATCGGCCGCAGGCGCACCCACCGAAAGAGCCGCCACAGCTATTCCCATCCCGAGAATCATTTTCTTCATGGTTAGATTCAAATTCAAATAAACAGGTTATAAAAGATAGGTCTGTAAAAATTTCCCCACAAATTTAGGGATTTCGCCCCACACCCGCAAACCGCCTGCCCATTGCCGGCAGTCTTAAATATTGTCAAAAATATTTCATCTTTAATCTCTTCAATCTCAATCAAATTCCCTATTAATAATTGTTAAGCGGATTATTTGGACTCGCTACCCATCCGGAACCCCATCGGCTCTCCGGCCTCGCCTCCGGGGCTGTCCTCCGTGTGTCGCTACCACAACATCGGCTCTCCGAGCCTACGTTGTTGTGTGCGTCCATGCTATCCCCAGGCTCGGCGCAATGGGTATGCGAGGCAGGCCTCGCCGCGCCCGCTTGGACCAAGCGCCCTCGCCCCTGCCGCAATCATATATGGATCGAATGTGATTGCGGCGGGGGCGTCGTGTTTTTATGCGGATTTTTAAAAACGGGGGGAATTTTGTAATTTTGCGGATTAAATGCCGAAAAGGCGCATCTCTGCGCCTTCGGCGCTCTGACTTGATTTATAATTTGCAGACTGATATGACGAAGAACTTCAAACGTACGCTCGTTACGACCGCACTTCCCTATGCAAACGGCCCTGTACACATCGGCCATCTGGCCGGCGTATATGTGCCCGCCGACATCTATACCCGCTTTCTGCGCCTGCGCGGCGAGGATGTGGTGATGATCGGAGGCTCCGACGAGCATGGTGTGCCCATCACGATCAAGGCCAAAAAGGAGGGTGTTACCCCCCAGGATATCGTTGACCGCTACCACAAAATCATCAAGGATTCGTTTGAGGGTCTCGGCATCAGTTTCGACATCTATTCGCGCACTACTTCCTCCATCCACGAGGCCACGGCGTCGGAGTTCTTCCGCCGTCTGTACGACAACGGCCAATTCGTGGAGAAGACGTCGATGCAGCTTTTCGACGAGAAGGCCAACCAGTTTCTGGCCGACCGCTACGTGACGGGCGAATGCCCTCACTGCCACAACATGAACGCCTACGGCGACCAGTGTGAGGCGTGCGGGTCGTCGCTCAACGCCACCGACCTGATCAATCCCAAGAGCGCCATCACGGGCAACACACCGGTGCTGAAGGAGACGAAGCACTGGTATCTGCCGCTCGACCGCTGGGAAGGCGCGCTGAGCCGCTGGATTCTCGAGGGGCACAAGGAATGGAAAACGAACGTCTACGGCCAGTGCAAGTCGTGGATCGATCTGGGACTGCAGCCGCGAGCCGTGAGCCGCGATCTCGACTGGGGCGTGCCCGTTCCGGTGGAAGGGGCCGACGGCAAGGTGCTCTACGTATGGTTCGACGCCCCGATCGGCTATATCTCCAACACCAAGGAGCTGCTGCCCGACTCATGGGAGAAATACTGGAAGGACCCCGAGACCCGCATCATAAACTTCATCGGCAAGGACAACATTGTGTTCCACTGCATCATCTTTCCGGCGATGCTCATGGCCTACGGCGACGGCTACCAGCTGCCCGACAACGTGCCTGCGATGGAGTTCCTCAACCTCGAGGGCGACAAAATCTCTACCTCACGCAACTGGGCCATCTGGCTCCACGAGTACTTGCAGGATTTCCCCGGCAAGCAGGACGTATTGCGCTACGTGCTGACGGCCAACGCCCCCGAGACGAAAGACAACGATTTCACCTGGCGCGACTTCCAGAACCGCAACAATTCGGAGCTTGTGGCCATATTCGGCAACTTCGTGAACCGCGCCGTGGTGCTCACCCACAAATATTTCGACGGCACCGTGCCGGCCGCCGGCACCCTCGAGGAGGCCGATAAGGCCGCACTGGCTGAAATCGCCGATACCTGCGGCCGCCTGACCGAAAACCTCGAGAACTTCCACTTCCGCGAAGCTCTGAAGGAGGCGATGAACATTGCCCGCACAGGCAACCGCTACCTGCAGGAGACCGAGCCATGGAAGGTGGCCAAGACCGATATGGCCCGCACGGCCACCATTCTCAACACGGCCCTGCAGATCTGCGCCAACCTGGCTGTCGCCTTCGAGCCGTTCCTCCCCTTCTCGGCCGGAAAACTGAGCCGGATGCTCGGTCTGACCGACCTGAAATGGGCCGACCTGGGCCGCGCCGACCTCATCGCCGCCGGGAGCACCATCGGGCAGCCCGAACTGCTCTTCGAGAAAATCGAGGACGACACCATCCAGGCGCAGCTCGACCGCCTGGCCCGCATAAAGGAGGAGAACAAGCTCAACAGCTGGAAGCCTGCGCCGCAGCTCCCCGACGTGGCTTTCGACGATTTCCTCAAGACCGACATCCGCGTAGGCACCGTGAAGGAATGCAAACGCGTGCCCAAGGCCGACAAACTCCTTCAGTTCCTCATCGACGACGGAATGGGCGACCGCACCATAGTGAGCGGAATCGCCAAGTACTACAATCCTGAGGATCTGGTAGGCAAGCAGGTATGCTTCGTGGCCAATTTCGCTCCGCGCAAGCTCAAGGGAGTCGAAAGCCAGGGAATGATTCTCTCGGCCGAGAACCCCGACGGCTCGCTGACAGTAATCGGCCCGACAGGTGCCGTTCAGCCCGGAGCGCAGGTAAAGTAGTGGAATTCACGGATTCAAGTTTCTGATTTTTTGTAGTATTGGAAATGAGCGAAAAACGCCCGCGCATCCTTATAATCTATACCGGCGGTACGATAGGAATGATCGAGGACCCGGCCACGGGTACCCTCAAGCCATTCGATTTCAACCACCTTATAGACAACGTGCCAAAAATCCGCATGCTCGACTACGACATCGAGCACATACAGTTCGAGCATCCCATCGACTCATCCGACATCAATCCGGCTCACTGGGAGCAGATCGCGAGGCATATCGGGCAGAACTACGAGAAGTTCGACGGATTCGTGGTACTCCACGGCACAGACACCATGGCCTTCACGGCCTCGGCGCTCAGTTTCATGCTCGAAAATCTCAGCAAACCCGTGATAATCACCGGCTCGCAGCTCCCCATCGGCGAGGTACGTACCGACGGCGAGGAAAACCTCATCACAGCCCTGCAGATAGCCGCCGAGCGCGACCCGGTCAACGGCGAGCCGATGGTGCAGGAGGTTGCCATACTTTTCGAGAATTATCTGTGGCGCGGCAACCGGTCAACCAAGATGAGCGCCGACAATTTCAATGCCTTCAAGAGCAACAATTACCCCTCTCTGGCAAAAATCGGCCTTTCGATCCACTACAATCACGACGCACTCTGGCGCGTGCGCGACAAGCGTCCGCTTATTCTCCACACGGGGATGAAGTCAACAGTAATAGTAGTGTATGTGCATCCGGGCATCACAGAGGCATCGCTGCGCCAGCAGCTGGCAACGCCGGGCACACAGGGTGTGATTCTCCTGACCTACGGCGCCGGCAACGCTCCTACGGAGGAATGGTTCCAGCAGGCTGTGAAAGATGCGGTGGAAAGCGGCAAAGTGGTAATCAACGTGACGCAATGCCCCAACGGAAGCGTGCATCAGAAGCGCTACTATACAGGCAATATCCTGGAGCGCGCAGGGGTGATTTCAGGTCACGACCTCACCACCGAGGCCGCCCTTACAAAGCTTATGTTTCTTTTCGGCACGGGGATTTCTGCCGGCCAGGTGGCCCGCAGCATGAAGCATCCGCTCTGCGGTGAGATGACAATCTGACCCGGCTGCCACTGCACCGACAGACCTTAATCGAGGTCCCGGCGCTTTGGATTGGCAGGGAACCATCCCTTGGCCACCCGCTCGCGCTGCTCGAAAATCTCCTTGATGGTCCAGAACGACGAGAAAGCAAGCACACCAAGAAGCGTCTGCCATATAATGGCCTCTACAAACAGCGACGCCACCACCGCCGCAAGGCCCAGAACGAGAAACCACCACCAGCAGCGGGTGCCGAACCAATAATAGAATTTCACGACCACAGGGTGGAAAATGCCTATTATCAGGAATGTGGCCATGCCAAGGAGCAAGCCGGTAAAATGCAGTCCGGAGAAATCCATCGGATATTACTTTAATCTACGAAGTCATTTAAACTTTTTCTTCGAAAATATTTTGAGACAGTTTTTGAGCGGATTTAACCCGAAATTGAGGGAGCGATGCGGGCATCGTGACCGAGAATGAGGGTGAAATCCGCCAAAAAGAGGCCAAATTCTCGAAGAATACATCTTGTGAGGCCATTTGAAGAAAATGTTTAAATGACATCTACAATAAGGAGAAAATTTACAACAAGGAGGAGCGCTATCTGCGCGCTTCCTTATTTTTATATTTGCGGTAGGCCGACGCCAGACGCGTATGGTAGCCGCGCGCCTTGGCCTTGGGCCCGTTGTAGCGCAGGGCAAACTTAAGCCACTGATGCTGCCGGATAGGTTCGACCAGGCCGTTGCTCTCGATAAAGCGGGCGAACAGCTCAAGCTGGTCGCGCTCGGAGCGGCTCATGAGAGCGACGAATTCCTCGATATTGTCGCACCCGCATTTACGCCAGTTGAACCCTCCGATCTGAAACATCCCCCAGAAACAGCTCTCCACTCCCAGAGGCTTGCAGATTTTCGCCGCGGCCTCCAGACGCGCATACTGCGCACCCTGATAGGAGCCATATTTGGCCCGGTCGGGTTTCCGGAAAATCACCGGGGAGCTCTTGCGGGCCTTTTCGAGCGACACTCCGCGCCTGCGTGCAAACTGCTGGAACATCGAGAGGTCGAAATTGATGAGCGGTTTGCCGGGCTTCCAGAAACCCTTGTGGGAGGGTCCCGCCTCGATATCGACTACAGCCTTGATGGCAGCGGTCTCCACGCCGAGTTCCTCGGCTATGGTGCGGTAGTCATCGTCGGTGAGACGGAGATAGCGGCTGTCGGTGGCAGGATTGTGGAAATGGAACAATGCGGTATCCGCCCATGCCACAGGGTCGACATCGGGCACTTCCTCAACAATCGTGCGGAAAGGGAGCTCGACCTCCTCGAGGTCGGTGGTGTCGACGGCGGCTGCCAGCAGGGAGATTGCCGACTGGGCCGGGAGAGCGGCCTGCCGGGATTGCATGGAATCGGCCGGAGCGGCCAGAGGAGCGGGATGCGCGGATGCGCGGCGCGTTTCGGCATAAGAAGTGAAAATGCTCCCGGCCAGCAGAAGTGAGGCCGGGAACATTATGGATAGCGCAGCGCTGATTTTGTGGGAATTACCCATAAGCATCAGTGGTTAGGTTTAAGGTGGAGAAAGAGAGGTGAAGGCTGGCGACCGCTTATTTGTGGAGGTCGGCCACCTTCTCGATAGTGCGGCGGAGCTGACCCCAGAAGCGCTCTACGGCGGGAATGTGCATGCGCTCGGAGGGAGAATGCACGTCGCGCAGTGTCGGGCCAAACGACACCATGTCGAGGCCGGGATAGTTCTGCTGGAAGAGCGAGCACTCCAGGCCGGCGTGGATTGCCTTGATGGCGGGACGCTTGCCGTAAAGCTCCTCGTAGGCATCGGAAGCCAGACGCATCACGGTGGAATCAAGGTTGGGCGTCCATGCAGGGTAGCCTTCGCCATGCTCTACGGTAGCGCCTGCGAGAGTGAATACGGCCTCGACCTGGTCGGCGATGTCGAATTTACGCGAATCGACGCTGGAGCGCTGGGAGGTGGTGACGAGGATGCGGCCGTCGTCGGCCATCTTGACGGATGCGAGGTTGGTGGAAGTCTCTACGAGGCCTTCGATGTCGCGGCTCATGGAAACCACTCCGTGGGGGGCGCAGTAGAGCGCGAGGATGAGATTGCGCGAGGTAGCGCTGTCGACGGTGAAATCGGGCTTGTCGACGCTGTCGAGCGAAAGTTTGAGGGTTGTCTCCAGCCCCTTGTATTCCTTCTCTATGTCGGCCACATACTGATTGAAGGCGATGCGGACATCCTCCTTCTTCGAGGTGTGGACACCGAATACCACGTGGGCCGCACGCGGAATGGCGTTGCGGAGGTTGCCGCCGTCGATTTCGCAGATTTCGACTTCGCCTTTCTTCATGAGGTTGAAGAGGAAGCGGGCCACAAGCTTGTTGGCATTGGCGCGTCCGAGATGGATGTCGCCTCCGGAGTGGCCTCCGAGGCCGTCGCGCACGTCGAACTTGAAGTAATGGAAGTCGGCCGGAGCGAAGGAGCGGCTGTAGTGGAAAGTAGCCACGGTGTCGATGCCGCCGGCGCAGCCTACGAACACCTCGGCGTCGTCTTCGGAGTCAAGGTTGATGAGCATGGTGCCGGTGAGCTCGCCCTTCTCAAGATTGTTGGCGCCGGTCATGCCGGTCTCCTCGTCCATGGTGATGAGCACTTCGAGCGGACCGTGAACCAGGTCGGGATCGGTAAGAGCGGCCAGAGCGGCAGCCACGCCGATGCCGTTGTCGGCGCCGAGGGTAGTTCCGTCGGCGCGCACCCACTCGCCGTCGACGATGGTATGGATCGGTGTGGTGGTGAAGTCGAAACTCTTGTCGTTGCTCTCGCATACCATATCCATGTGGCCCTGGAGGATGAGCGTGGGTGCGTTCTCATAGCCGGGAGTGGCGGGTTTACGGAGAATCACGTTGCCGATGCGGTCGGCATGGGCCTCGATGCCGTGGGTTTTGGCATAGTCGAGAATGAACTGACGTATTTTCTCCTCCTTCTTGGAGGGGCGGGGGATTTTGGTGATTTCATCGAAAATCCCGAAGACAGCCTTAGGCTGAAGGTCTTTTACTTGCATGTTCGGGTAGTGTTATAATGTTTTTTTTGATGTTGCGGATGTAACTGATGTTGCGGATGTGGCTGATGTAATAAGCCAAAGAGCGTTTAAAATAAGTTTGAGAATGGAAAAATCTGTTAAAAGATATGGTTTCTCACCCCCTAAGTTACAAAATAAAATTTACTTATGGCGAAAAATCAAGCTATGTTTCCTATATTTGCGCAGTCAACGCGTCGGAGAGCCTGCCTTTCCCTCCGCAAAAGGAAAAAAACCGACCATTCACGCATCCCACCTTCTGAGCCCCGTGCATATGAAGCTCATAGCAATATCAATCGGATTGATAGCCCTGGCCGTATTGCTGCTCGGCGTGAAGGCGCTCTTCGTAAGAGGCGGGAAGTTTCCGGAGGGTCATTCCCACGACCTGAAGGAGATAGCAAGGAAAAAGAAATAAAAAAAACAACACCATAAAAAACGCATGAAAAAAACAGCCTACGCTGCAGCCGCACTTGCAGCCGTAATGATTTCCGCATGCTCAGGCAATGAAAAGAAAGCCGATGCAGACCAGACGGAAAAGAAAACGGTGAAGGTGGAATCCGAGTCGTTTGAACCCACCACCAATATCCGCTACTACAATATGGACTCGGTGATGGCCAACTACGAGCTCGTGAAGACCTTCAACGAAGCCAATCTGCGCACCATGACCGAGCTTCAGAACGCCCAGCGCTCGCGCGAAGGCGAACTCAACCGCCTTGCCGCCTCGATCCAGCAGAAGATGCAGAACAACGGCTACCTCTCGGAGGCATCGTACAACGCCGACGTGACCGAGCTCAACAAAAAGCAGCAGGCCGCCCAGAACTACCTCGGTTCGCTCCAGCAGCGCGCTCAGGAAGACGCACTGCGCCAGCAGGAGGAGTTTATCGACTCGCTCAACAATTTCCTTGCCGAATACAACAAGACCCGCCACTACGACGCCATCCTTCTCTACTCTCCGGGCGAGCTCTTCAACCCTGCACTCGACATCACCAACGACATAATCGAAGGTCTGAACGCAAAATATAAGAAAGCAAATCCCGCCAAGGCCGAGGAAAAGGCCGACGACGTCACGAAAAAGTAAGCCACTCCGAGGCGCCCCAAAGGGTCTGTTGTCATCATAGCCTCATTCCTATCAGCCTCCAGACGCTATAAGGTAGGGCGGCCGCCAGAGGCCGAATGTGGCTTTAAAGGCCACAGAAAACCCCTTGAAACGCGGCTTCGGAAAGAAAATCCACGGATTTTTGAAAAAATTTTAGAAAATATTTTGCGGAATCGAAAAAGGTTACTAACTTTGCATCCGCAAACGGGAAGAAAGCCAAACCCCAACCGAGCCGAGCGAGGCCGGCGGCTTACAAAAATCTCCCGCCAAGCATCAAAATTCTTCTGGTGCGGTAGTTCAGTCGGTTAGAATATCGGCCTGTCACGCCGGGGGTCGCGAGTTCGAGTCTCGTCCGCACCGCAGGAGAGAGAGGAGAATGAGTAATTTATAAACTTCGGTTTATGGTTACTCATTCTTTTTTTATATCCATACCGGAGCCGAGCGGGATAAAGCGGAGGATCCCCCCAGGCACGGCGGGAGGAAATGTTCCGGGCTTCAGCCCGGAGCGCAAACAAATCAGAGCCAGCCGTAAAAAAGGCACCTAAAAGAGAGGAATGTTAAACAGAGGGATTATTGCTTAGAGCATAAAAGAGGGGGATGGACTGAGAGATTGTAAATAGGGCTTTGGTCGAGAGATTGGACAAGAAAAGCCGGCTGAGAGATTGGATAAGAGAAGCCGGCTGAGAGATTGGAATCGGGGGGATTGACTGAGGAGGACGGAAAAGTGGGAAGAGTAAAAAAGTATAGAATAGAATTAGGAGGGGATTGAGAAAAACATAAGAGGCAAAAAAGGATTGGATGGAAACCCCTGGAAGAGAGATTTGTTAATGCTTTTGGTTAAACATGGTTAAACTCGCGGTAAATATGACAAAAATCATATTTTGTGATTTGAAAAGTGAGTAATTTTGCAATCGTTTAGATTGTGGGATGTTATGCGCGTGCGGATGCAGGTTGCCCGATGGAATTTTTCGGACAACGGCGGATGCACCAGGGTGCATCCCTACAAGATGACGTCTTCCAGCTGGGAGGGATTGAAAGCGCTTAGCGTCTGACCGGCTGACCAAGTGGGAAATAAACATCAAGTTGACTGACCAAGTGAGAAACAGGTATGAAGTTGACTGACTAACTGAGAAAATAAACTACAATAGGTAAAATAAATTAAACAAGCAGAAAATGATGAATTGCAAATTGCATTCGCTGGCCGCTTTTGCAGTGGTTTCCGCGACTTTCCTCACTTTCACATCGTGCGGCAAAAAAGACGCCCAGCAGATGGCCGGGGCCGGTGCGGCTCCCCAAATCGGCGTAATGACCGTAGAGCAGGGCGCTTCCGACCTCAACAGCGCCTATTCGGCAACCATCAAGGGTAAGACAGACATCGAGGTACGCCCGCTGGTATCGGGTTTCATCACAAAAGTACATGTTGACGAAGGTCAGCGCGTGAGCAAGGGTCAGACGCTCTTCACGCTCGACCAGGTGCAGTATCAGGCCGCCGTAGAGCAGGCTCAGGCCGCCGTAGCTTCGGCCAAGACGGCTCTGGAGAGCGCCAAGCTGACGGCTTCAAACAAGCAGCGCCTTTTCGACAAAAATATAATCAGCGAATATGAGAACCAGCTGGCCAAGAACCAGCTCGCGCAGGCCGAGGCCTCGCTGAGCCAGGCTCAGGCAGCACTCGTAACAGCCCGTAAGAATCTGAGCTACACGGTGGTTACCGCTCCCTCCGACGGCTTCGTAGGTTCGATTCCCAACCGCGAGGGTTCGCTCGCATCGCCCTCGATGGTAACGCCTCTCACCACCGTGAGCGACAACAGCGACGTGTACGCCTACTTCTCGCTTAACGAAAAGGACATTCTGGAAATGACCGACGGCGGCAAGATCGCACTCAACACTGCCATCGCCCAGATGCCCGCAGTGCAGCTCCAGCTTTCCGACGGCACGATTTATCCCGAGGCAGGCAAAGTAGCCACCGTAAGCGGCGTAATCGACAACTCGACCGGCGCCGCCAACGTGCGCGCCCGCTTCAAGAACATCAACGGAATGCTTCGCAGCGGCTCCACGGGCATGATTCTGATTCCCAATCATAAGGAAAACGTAATCCTCGTGCCTCAGAAGGCTACGTTCGAGGTTCAGGACCGCCGGTTCGTATACGTGGTTAACGATTCGAACAAAACCGTCAGCACGGCCATCACCGTTGCTCCAGAGAACGACGGCAAGCAGTTTATCGTTACCGGCGGCCTCGAGCCGGGTCAGCGCGTGGTTGTAGAGGGCGTAGGCACCAAGGTGCGCGACAACATGGAGATCGCTCCCGTCAACGCAGCCCAGGCAGCAGCCGCAGCACAGGGCCAGCAGCCCCAGCAGGGGAAGTAAGCCCCTCCCCTATCAACCGCAACACTCCAACACAACAACAACATTCTGAATACCAACAATGAAACTGGATACCTTCATTAACCGTCCGGTGCTATCGACGGTTATCTCCATCTTCATAGTGCTGTTGGGTCTGATCGGACTGTCGTCGCTCCCTATCACGAAGTTCCCTGATATAGCGCCTCCTACAATCCGTGTATCGACCACCTACAACGGCGCCAACGCCCAGGCCGTGCTGAATTCGGTGATTGCACCCCTCGAGGAGTCGATCAACGGCGCCGAAGGCATGACCTACATCGAATCGACCTCGACCAACGCAGGTTCAGCCGACATCTCCGTGCACTTCAAGCAGGGTTTCGACCCCGATATGGCGGCTGTCGACGTGCAGAATCGCGTGTCGAAGGCCCTGAACCTGCTCCCGGCCGAGGTTACGCAGGTGGGCGTGCAGACCCAGAAACGCCAGAGCTCGATGCTCGTGGGCGTGGCACTCTACAGCGACGTGCCCGAATACGACGGCGAGTTTCTGGACAACTACATGAAAATCAACGTAATCCCGGTGCTTCAGCGTGTAAGCGGCGTGGGCGACGTTATGAGCTTCGGCGGCGACTACTCCATGCGCATATGGATTAAGCCGGAGATTATGGCCCAATACGGCCTGACCCCCTCGGATATTGCCGCCGCACTTCGCGACCAGAACATCGAGGCTGCCCCCGGCTCCTTCGGCGCACAGGGCAAACAGAGCTTCCAGTACACTCTGAAATACCGTGGACGCTACGAGACTCCGGAGGAATTCGAGAACATCGTGGTACGCACCACCGCCAACGGCGACGTGCTCCGACTGAAGGATGTAGCCGACGTAGAACTCGGCAAAGTGACCTACGACTTCGAGAACACCTTCAACGGAAAGCCTGCAACGATGGCCATCGTATTCCAGACGGCCGGTTCGAACGCCACACAGATTATCAAGGACTGTCTGGCGCAGGTCGACGAACTTGAGAAAGCCCTTCCCACGGGGCTGCACTTCGCAGTGCCGATGAACAACAACGACTTCCTTTTCGCCTCAATCCATAAGGTTATATCGACGCTTATCGAGGCGTTCATTCTGGTGTTCTTCGTGGTATACGTGTTCCTCAGCGACATCCGGAGCACGCTTATTCCGGCAATCGCCATCCCCGTGGCTCTGGTCGGCACATTCTTTTTCATGAACATCATCGGTTTCTCGGTGAACCTCATCACGCTGTCGGCCCTTGTGCTTGCAATCGCCATTGTGGTCGACGACGCCATCGTGGTGGTGGAGGCCGTCCACGCCAAGCTCGACGCGGGCTACAAGAGTTCGCGCAAGGCTGCCATCGACGCCATGAGCGAGATCGGCACGGCCATCATCTCGATTACGCTCGTGATGATGCTGGTGTTCATCCCGGTGTCGTTCATGCCCGGTACCGCAGGTATCTTCTACCGCCAGTTCGGTCTGACCATGGCCATAGCCATCGGCCTTTCGGCTCTGAACGCCCTGACACTGTCGCCTGCACTGTGCGCCGTGTTCCTCAAGCCCCATCCCGCGGCCGACGGCCACGAGCCCTCGCTCAAGGAGCGCATGGCCGACGCCTACGGCGCCGCCGGAAAGGCCTACGCGAGCAAGATGCAGACCCTCTGGATTCCGCTGGGCACGCTCTGCCTTCTGGTGGCCACCATCACCTTCATGGTGAAGGGATGGTTCGACTTCCCCACCGTGGCCCAGGGCATCATCGCCATCGTATGCGCCATCGCCACAGTGGCCGGTCTGTTCACCCAGGCCTTCCAGCGCGGCTTCGAGCGCGTGTTCGGCTTCATCCTCAAGCACTACAACAAGTGGACGGGCTTCTTCATCCGCCACAAGATTTCGTGCGCCGGCATCGTGGCCGCCAGCATCGGCATACTCGTATGGCTCATGAGCACCACCCCGTCGACCCTCGTGCCCAACGAGGATACCGGCATGCTCTTCTGTATGGTCGACATGCCCCCGGGCACGTCGCAGGAACGCACAATCGAAGTGATGAACCAGGTAGACCAGCTGCTGCAGAGCATTCCCGCCGTGGAGTACTCGCAGAAAATTGCCGGCTACTCGTTTATCGCCGGCCAGGGTGCCTCCTACGGCACATTCATCGTGAAACTCAAGGACTGGAGCCTGCGCGACAAGAAGACCGAAAGCGCCGACGCCGTGCTGGGCCAGATCTACGCCATGACCGGGCAGTTTATCAAGGATGGCCGTGTGATGGCATTCGCACCCCCTATGATCGACGGTTACTCCGTGACCAACGGCTTCGAGCTGAAGATGCAGGACAAGACCGGCGGCGACATCAACCAGTTCTTCGCCATCGTGCAGGGCTTCCTGGCTCAGCTCAACGCCCAGCCGGAAATCCAGATGGCCTACACCACCTTCAACCCCACATTCCCGCAATATAAGATTGACATCGATGCAGCCAAGGCCCAGAAGGCCGGACTCTCGACCTCGGGTATCCTCTCGACACTCCAGGGTTACTACGGCTCGATGTATGTTTCGAACTTCAACCGTTTCGGTAAGATATACCGCGTGATGATGCAGGCTCCGCCGGAATCGCGCATCTCGCCCGAGACCCTCAAGAATATCAAGATTCGCTCGGCCAACGGCTCGATGGCCTCGCTGGAGAACTTCGTGACTCTCGAGAAGGTCTACGGACCCGACCTGCTGAACCGATTCAACCTGTTCACCTCCATCTCCGTGACCGGTTCGCCCGCTGCGGGCTACTCGTCGGGGCAGGCCCTCGAAGCCATAGCCCGCGTTGCCCAGCAGACGCTGCCCCAGGGCTACGGCTACGAATATTCCGGCATGACGCGCGAGGAAGGCGAAAGCGGTTCGGGCAACACCACGGCCATAATCTTCGGCCTCTGCCTGCTGTTCGTCTACCTGCTTCTCTCAGCCCAGTATGAGAGCTACATCATCCCCTGGGCCGTTATCCTCTCGATTCCGTTCGGCCTCATGGGCTCGTTCGTGTTCGCCAAGATTTTCGACGTGAACAACAACATCTACCTGCAGATTGCGCTGATCATGCTTATCGGTCTTCTGGCCAAGAACGCCATCCTTATCGTGGAATTCGCGCTCGAACGCCGCCGCACGGGCATGTCGGTTATCAACGCCGCCATCGCCGGCGCCGAGGCCCGTCTGCGTCCTATCCTTATGACGTCGCTTGCACTGATTATCGGCCTTCTGCCCATGATGTTCGCATCGGGTGTAGGCGCCAACGGCAACCGCGCTCTGGGTGTGTGTTCAATCGGCGGCATGCTCATCGGCATGATTCTGCAGATTCTGATTGTGCCCGCCCTGTTTGTGGCTTTCCAGCTCATCCAGGAGAAGATTACCCCGCTGAAGTGGGAGGACACCGACAACGCCGGCATCGAGAGCGAAATCGAGCAGTATTCGCGCTAACATTCAGATTTTGAAAAGATACCTATAGAACAAGATGAAAGCAACCACTATAATGCGCCTGGGCGCAGCCTCGCTGCTGGGAGCGGCCATGATGTCGTCGTGTCATATCTACAACAAGTTCGACATGCCGACCGACACCGACCTGACCCGCAGCTATGTCGAGGCCCGCGACGCCGAAGCAGACTCGGCCGCCCTGGGCAACCTGGGCTGGGAGAAGGTATTCACCGACCCCCTGCTCCAGGACTATATCAACCGCGCTCTTGCCAACAACACCAACCTTGAAAACGCCCGTCTGAACGTCGACGTGGCCCGCGCCAACCTTCTTGGCGCCAAACTGAGCTATCTCCCCGCCGTGGCTTTCACGCCCAACGGAGCCGGAGCCAGCTACGCCCACAGCCAGATGAGCTGGACCTACACGCTCCCCATCAGCATCAGCTGGGAAATCGACGTATTCGGCAAGATTCTGAACAACAAGCGCTCGGCTCAGGCCGCGCTCGAACTCCAGCAGGACTACCATCAGGCCGTGCGCTCCCAGATTATCACAGGCGTGGCATCATGCTACTACGCCATCGCCACCCTCAGAGCGCAGCTCGAACTCTCACGCCAGACGGCAGACATCTGGGCCAAAAGCGTGCAGATAATGAAGGACTACAAGGAGGCCGGACGCGTAACGCAGGCCGCCGTGGTCCAGAGCGAGGCCCAGTACTGGAGCATCCTCGCCCAGATCACCGACCTCGAGACATCGCTCACGCAGGCCAACAACTCACTCTCGCTGCTGCTCAACGAAGGTCCCGCCACCTGGGAGGTGCCCGCAGCCGCCCGGCTCGAGACGCCGCAGATACTTCGCGAGGGAATCGAGATGCGCGAGCTTGCACGCCGTCCCGACGTGCGCGCCGCCGAGCAGCAGCTCGCCACGGCCTACTATGCCACCAACATAGCCCGCGCAGCCTTCTACCCCGGCATCACCATAAGCAGCAACGGCGGTTTCACCAACCTGCTGGGTTCGTTCATCAAGAACCCGGGCGACTGGTTCATCCAGCTGGCCGGACAGCTGACAGCGCCGCTGTTTGCACGCGGTCAGAACATCGCCCGCCTCAAGGGGGCGAAGCTGCAGCAGGAGCAGGCCATGAACTCGTTTGAGTACACTCTGCTCTCGGCGGCCTCCGAGGTAAACAACTACGTAACCGCCCTCGACAAGACGGCCGAGAAGTCGGCTTTCCTGGCCAAGCAGGTCGCCGACCTCGTGGAGGCCGTGGAAGCCACCAACCTGCTTCTGGCCTACGACGGCAAGACCACATATCTCGAAGTGCTGAACGCCCAGAGCTCGCTTCTGAGCGCGCAGATGAGCCAGCTCTCTACCGAGCTCGCCCGCGAGCAGGCGCTCATTAATCTGTACCAGGCGCTGGGCGGCGGCCGATAAGCGGGCGTGTCATAACGGCCCTTTCAACCGTTCTGACAGCGCCCACGCCATCCGGATACACCTGCTGCTGAAGAGCAGCGGAAATTCCGGCGGGCGGTAAGACTAATCTGAAATTTAATTGTTACATTTGCGGGTGCGCTTTCCTGAGGTCCGCACGGCCCGACGGAGCGACACCCGCAATTACCATCCATCCTCAATACATACACCCACTACCATGATCAGCCCGTTAGCTTATGTCGACGCTTCGGCCAAAATCGGGTCCAACGTCACCATCCACCCGTTCGCCTATATCGACAAGGATGTCGTAATCGGCGACGGCTGCGAAATAAAGCCCTACGCATCGGTGCTCGCCGGCACCCGCATGGGCAAGAACAACCGCGTATATCAGGGCGCCATAATCGGAGCCGAACCTCAGGACTTCCGCTGGAAAGGGGAGCCTACGGAATGTATTATCGGCGACGACAACGTGATTCGTGAAAACGTGATCATCAACCGAGGCATTCATCCCGAGGGAGGGACGCGCATCGGCGACAGCAATTTCCTGATGGCGAAATGCCATATCGGACACGATTCGGTAATCAAAGGGCAATGCGTGCTGGGCAACGGCGTGACCATGGCCGGCGACTGCACCGTCGACGAGTGTACCATCCTGTCGTCGAACGCCGTGGTCCACGAAAACTCGCACATAGGCAAGTGGGTGCTGGTGAAGGGCGGATGCCGCATCTCCGGCAACGTGCCTCCCTACATCATCGTAGCCCACAATCCGGTGGCCTACTACGGCGTAAACGCCTACATAATGCGTAAAAACGGCTACACCGAAGACCAAATCAGCGAAATAGCCAAAGCCTACCGCAACGTATATCAGAGCGGCATCTCGGTATACAACGCGCTGCAGCGCATCGAGGCCGACGTGGCTCCTTCGGAGACCAGAAGCTCCATCGTAGACTTTATCCGCGGCCACAATCTGCGTATCGTGGCCCTTCCGATCGATATGCTCGACTGACGGCGTCAGCGCCCCGCTCTCTTACCCGACTTTTACCCATCCCATCCGACCCAAGCTATCTTACACTCATTCCCATCATGGCAGAAATAAAGTGCATAGGCATCCTGACCTCCGGAGGCGACGCCCCCGGAATGAATGCCGCCATCCGCGCCGTGACCCGCTCGGCGATATTCAGCGGGTTCAAAGTGAAGGGTATCTACCGCGGCTATCGCGGTCTGATTACCGACGAGATCATCGACTTCACCACCTCCAACGTGTCAAACATCATACAGCGCGGCGGCACGATTCTCAAGACGGCACGCTGTAAGGAGTTCCAGACTCCGGAAGGACGCCAGCTGGCCTACGATACCCTCAAGCGCCACGGCATCGACGCCCTGGTGGTAATCGGCGGCGACGGCTCGCTGACGGGTGCCCGCATCTTCGCCAACGAGTTCAACTTCCCTATAATCGGTCTGCCCGGCACTATCGACAACGACCTCTACGGCACCGACTCGACCATAGGCTACGACACGGCACTCAACACCATCATGGAATGCGTCGACAAAATCCGCGACACGGCCACGAGCCATGAGCGTCTATTCTTCATCGAGGTAATGGGCCGCGACGCAGGATTCCTGGCGCTCAACGGCGCGATTGCCTCGGGCGCCGAGGCGGCGATTATCCCCGAAATCTCCACCGAGGTCGACCAGTTGGCCGAGCTGATTCAGAACGGCTTCCGCAAGAGCAAGAACTCATCGATCGTGCTCGTGGCCGAAAGTCCCGTCACCGGTGGAGCTATGGGCATCGCCAAGCGCGTGGAGGAGGAGTATCCGCAATACGACGTGCGTGTGTCGATTCTGGGCCACCTGCAGCGTGGCGGCTCGCCCACGGCCTACGACCGCATCCTGGCCTCGCGCATGGGAGCTGCCGCCATCGACGCCCTGCTCGACGACCAGCGCAACGTGATGATCGGCATCAAAAACGACGAAATCGTCTACGTGCCCTTCGTGAAGGCCATCAAAAACGACAAGCCCATCAACCGCGACCTGCTCAACACCCTCCGCCGCCTCTCCATCTGAGCCCCGCAACATTTTACCCTAACATACCTGCACCCCGAAGCTCCCTTTCTCCGGCGCCTCGGGGTGCAAATTTTTTCGGCTCAGGAGGTACGTTTCAATGTAGTGTAAATCTAAATTCTGGCAGAAGTCAGAAGGTGCGAATCATTTCGCACCTTACGCATTGGGCTCCAGAGGAGACGCAAAAGAAAGAACTGCAATGCGCCGGAGGGGCATGGGCTGACATGTGCTGACGCGTGAGGTGCGAAAGAATTCGCACCTCCTATGGCTTCGCCGTGCATATAATAGACTCAAGCACACTGCAACGAATTAAAAACGGTTACGCTCGGAGAGAAGATTAAAAGCATCGGGAATAGGGCATTTAAGCCTTGCCAAAAACTGGAATTAATAACCTTAAATGCAACCACTCCTCCAGCGGCCGTTGAAATTCCAAGCGACGGCAAATATGGTACATTCGATACTTGGAACTACCAAAATACAGGGCTTCACGTTCCTATGGAGAGCATAGAAGAATATAAAAAGGCCGACGTTTGGAAAAATTTCTTCACGGAGCAGGAAAATCCTCTGACGGGGATTGAAGGTGTGGAGGCCGAGGGCGACAATGAGGTTGTCGGCTGCTATGACCTTTATGGACGCTCCGTAACGGAGGATTACCGCGGTGTGGTAATCGTGCGCTATGCCGACGGCACTACCTCAAAAGAGGTTCGCCGCTAAAAAGAACAGCATTTTAGGCAATTATTAGATAGAGGATGGTGCTGAGAATGCAGCCATCCGACGCTTCTGGCGGAGGCGGATTGTGGAATCCGACTCCGCCTGCTGCATTAAGCGGCCCACAAGGCTTCTGGGAAAGGCAATAAAATATCAAGTCTTAAAGACCTTAGGGACTCTAAAGACTTTAAAGGACTTGGGGCCTTGGGGAGTTTAGAGGGTTGAGGTAAAGGGATTCAGGGGAGGTGGAGGAGGTCGCGGTAAATATCGAGAGCGGCGGTCATGTCGGCGTCGGAGACGGGGGTGTCGACGCGAACGTCGCCATAGTCGGCCAGGAGTGCACAGGAGATTTCGGCGGTGGTGTGGTTTTTCTTGTCGTGGTGCATGTAGCCGAGAAGCTCGGGATAGTCGTCGCAGCTGAACTCGAATGCGCCGTAGGTGCGGTATACGTAGTCGGCGTAGCGGTGAAGGTCGTCGGAGGGGAAGCCGAACTTGAGATGCGAGAGCACGAGAGCCACTACCATACCGAAGGCCACGGCATAGCCGTGGGGCACGGGCGAGGTGCGGCGCAGGGCGAGCGCCTCGAAGGCATGGGCGGCTGTATGGCCGAAGTTGAGCGAACGGCGGATGCCGCGGTCGTCGAGGTCTTGCGCGATCACCCCGCGCTTCACCTCGACGCTCTCGCGCAGGAGCGACAGGAGCGAATCGGGCTCGTAGTCGGTAACGTCGTAGCGCAGGAGGCGGGCGGTCATCTCGCGCGAGGTTATGAAGCCGTGCTTGATCATCTCGGCATAGCCAGAGAGGAGTTCCTGCGACGTGAGGGTGCGGAAGAAGGTCGTCGAGATTATCACCACATCGGCCTGACGGATAACGCCTATCTCGTTTTTCAGGCCGTTGAAGTTTATGCCGGTCTTGCCTCCTACGGAAGCGTCGACGGCGCCGAGAAGCGTTGTAGGGATATTAATGAACGATATGCCGCGCTTGAAGGTGGCGGCAGCGAAGGCTCCGAGATCGGTTACGGTGCCACCGCCGACGTTGACGAGCACCGAGCTGCGCGTGGCGCCAGCGTCGCTGAGCTGCTTCCATACGGAGGCAAGCGTATCGAGATTCTTGAATGGCTCGCCGGCATGTGTGGTTATTACAGTGGCGGACGCCACGGTGCGCGACTGCTCGCGCAGACGCGGGAGCACGAAGGAGGCTGTATTAACGTCGACCAATACGAATACAGAGGCCGGGGCGAGACGGTCGACAATAGAGTCGAGTTTCTCGGCAACTTTATTTGTGAATATGATTTCGCACTTCATATCGGGAATTATATATGGGGTCTATGGGACTTACAGGGCCTATAAGCTCAGATTGCAACGTTTGCGCAGGCGCCCAGAAGGGTCGGTAGAGCCCGGGCGAAGGCCGGCATGGAGGGAAAAACGATGTCGGCACCGGCCTGCCACATCTCGCGCTCGGGGATGGGGCCGGTAGTGACGGCCACGGCGAAGGCACGGGCGTAGGAGGCCGAGCGGACGCCCAGAGGAGCATTTTCCACGGCGATGCACTGCCACGGCTCGGCCTTGGCGAGCGCCATCCCCTTGAGGTAGGGTTCAGGATGGGGCTTGCAATGGGCGACGTCGGCCGAAGTGATGCGCAGGCTTTCGGAGAAACCCCCGGGGAAATCGGCGGCGAGGCGCTCGAGGTTGGAATGCTGCCCCGAGCCGGTTACAAGCACGCGGGCGATGCGCCGCTCCATAAGCGTACGCACCATCTGCTGCGCGCCAGCCATTACCTCCGGACGCGGGAACTCATTGAAATAACCCGACTTCCGAGCATAAAGTTCACGCTTTTCGATGTCGGTGGCCTCGCGGCCGAAAGTGCGCAGAAAGAGGCGGTTGATGGTCTCGGCGCCGGTCATTCCCTCGTAGAAGTAAAACTCCTCGCGGGAACATGGGATGCCGAGTTCGGTAGCCATACGGTGCCACGAGGCTGTGTGGAGGCCCATTGAGTCGAGCAGAGTGCCGTCCATATCGATAAGCGCGGCGCGCGGCGAGAGCCCGGCGAATCCGGTGCGCTCACGGTAGCGTGCGAGCGCGGCGGCAATCTGAGAATCAATATTTTTATTATCCATATTCATTTCAAAAATAAAGAAGCCGGCCGCTCAGCCGGCATTGTAGTGGCCGTTTTTGATGCGATAAAGCGTCTCCTTGGTCAGTCCGAGGAAGGAGGCAATCTGGGTTGTGGAAGCGCACTCCGTGAGGCGCGGGAAACGGCTGAGAGCCCATGCATAGCGCTCGGAGGCGCTGAGGGTCTGCATCACGTCGACACGCTCCTCAAGAAAATCGGTATAGTGCAGCAGGGCCGTATTGAGGAAGAGCAGGCCCTCGTTGGGGTCGACGACGCCGCTCTCCTCAAGCTGATTGCGCACGGGCTGGTGAGGGATGAAAATCAGCGTGGAGGGCTCGAGAAACTGCACGGCGAGGGTATCGCCATAGCGGCGCGAGATATTGCGGGGCACCATGGCGAACTGATCGGAGAAAGCGAATGATATGGTGTGTTCGCGCCCCCGGCGCGTATAGAACAGGCGCGCCGCGCCGCTGACGATGTAGAAAGCGTTGGCCGAAAGTGTCTGTGATCCCTGGATTATATGGCCTTTCGGGAAACGTTCCTGCCGCATCATGGCGCGGAGGCGGCGCTCCACGTCGGGCGCGAGCTTTGCGAACTGACGTATATGGTCGATAGGATGCATCTCAGCGAAGAATTACTACTGAATCGGGAGTTACGGCAACCGTATAAGGTACGCCCGACACCCTCGGACGGCGCGAGCCACGGAAATAATAGGTGCCCTGGCGGTCCCACGCGGGGAGGTCGACGCAGCGTGTCTCTCCCGCGGGGAGGTCGACTGCCACCGAACAGCGTCGACGGTGAATCTGGCGCCCCTGAAGGTCGAAATATTCGATATGAAACACTGCCCGGCTGACGTCGGCCGACATATGGTTGGTGATGAAAAGCGTCTCGCGCGAGGCGCGCAGAGGCTTGTCGTAGCCGGAGAACACAAGGTCTCCCCGGGAGCAGGCAAGTGTATCGGTCCCGGCGGCTGACTCTGTGGAGGCAGCCTTCTGCGCCTGCAGGCGGGGCGAAAGCGAGTTGCGTCGCTGAGCCGGTGCGCACAGCGTGCAGGCGGACAGAAGTGCAAGAAATATGGCGTTGCGGAGCATAGCGTATGATTCAGAGGTATCTTACGGCCACAGGATGGTCGGGGTCGGAGGGCCACAGACGCACGTAGCCGGAAAGTTCGCGGGGAGTGTTGTCGGTCTGGCGCAGGGGGCGGCGGAACATGAACGGGAGCAACCCCGTGAGCACCACGCGCAGCCCCTTGCGGCGCCGGGTAAGCATCAGGCGGCCGTCGGCATGGCGGATGTCGAAGGTTCTGGGCCGGGAAAGGCGACCAGAGTCGAGGCGGGTGAACATACGCGCCTCGTAGTAGTCCTGGCGTGCGGTCGGACTCATCCATCCCACCACCGTGCCGCAGCCCACACCTACCATCGGCGTATCTACGGCCACAATCAGCAGGGCGTTGCCGGCCGTTCCGGGCGCTCCGGGAGCAGCCGACCCCATCACGGCTACCACTGCACCGTCGGCAGGGTCCGTCCACAAACCTTCGAGCTCATGGACCGGACGCGCCCCGAGGGCACGCCGCAGCGAGTCGGCCGAAAATCCGGCGATGCGCCATCCCTCTCCGGCTTCGGAGCGCGGAGCCTTCAGCGGCGCCTGGGCGAAACCGGCAGCAACCGCGAGCGCCAGGCAGAGAATTATGGCATGGAGTCGGAACATCGTCGGGATAGCGGAAACCACACAGCCTCAGACGCGCGAGAACTTATAGGCGAAGCCTATGGAAAGTATTTCCTTGAGCTGCCATTTGTGCCAGCGGGTTTCGGCGATGCGCTCGGCGTCGCTCTGATAGCGCAGGTGAGCGAAAATGCGCGTGGTCAGGAACTTGTTGATGTTGAAGTTAATGGTGTTCTCCCAGTCGCCCTGCACATATTCGTAGTTCGTGAAGATGAACATACGGGAGAAATACTCGATGTTGTAGGTGATTTTCCACCGGCAGGTAAGCTCGGCGCTCGAACCATACTGGCTGACGGAGCGCTTCCCTTCCTCGATGCCGAAAGCCGCAGGGTTGAGGCGGCTGTTGGTACACATCTTCATATTATATGAGAGCGGCGAGAGGGCAGCGGTGAATGTGAGGGTCTTTTTCGGATTCTCGTAGTTGTATGTCATACCGAGGCCGAGGTTGAGTTCGCCCGGCGAGAGGAAAGCGGCTGTGAGGTCCTCGGTATTGACGCGGTAGTTGTTGAGCAGCTGGGTCTTGAACTGCACGTTGACCGAGTAGTACCATCTGCGGGCGGCTTTGAGGCCGAATTTCGAGTTGATCTGCAGGAGATCTTCGGAGATGTTGTAAGCGTGCACGGTGTCGTCGGGGGCATTGTTCACGCCAAGCTTATACTGTACCGAGGTGTCGAAAATGAGGTTCGGGTGGAATTTCTGGTTGAGGCTCACGTTGTAGAGCACATTGAGAATGGCATTGAGGTTGGAATTGCCGCCCTGATACCAGTTTTTCGAGACGTAGGCCTGCGAGAACTGGAGGGATGCGTCGAAATTGTGGAGCCAGTTGATGCGGTCGAGCTTCACGGGCTCCACCACCTTCTTCATTGCCGTCTCGTCGCGGGTAAACTCGCGCACGTTGATTTTGGCCAGCTCGGGATCGACCTCCATGACAAATTCGCGCGGGGGCCGGGGCATGGAGGCGAGATTATAGCGGATTATCTGGGGATAGGCCATCATGAATCCCTGCTCGAAGCGGGCGCGGCGGGCGTCGCGCGCGGTGGTGCGCTCAGACCAGTTCATCGTGGCCGGATCGGGGGCGGCGAATCCGAGCGAATCGGGCACGGCTCCACTGAGCTTCACGGAATATGTATTGAAAATCAGCGGCATGGCAGCATAATACGGGAGAATCAGACCCTCGACATCAATGGTCGAGTCGATCTGAAGCTCCTGCGGGCCGAAATTCTCGGGCTCGAGGAAGCGGCCTTCGGCGTCGGTCATCTCCCAAAGAGGGTTGTCGTGGCCGGCGCGCTTCATGGCGGCTCGTCGGGCGCGCTTGGCGCGCTCGGCGGCAAGCGAAAGGCGGCGCTGATCGCGCTCGGAGAGCGGGCGTGCTGCCGATTCGGCCTGCACGGTCTCGCCGTCGATTATCATTTCGTCGAAAAGTGATTGTGCCATAGAGGCAAAGGGGGCCGCAAGGGAGGCCGCCACAAGTGCAAATGTGACAAATATCCTATTCATACCGCAAATGTAACCATTTTTTTTCAGAATTTTGTAAATTTGCATTTTGGAAGCGAACGCATCGCTCCACACCGCATAAAAATCAGTTACACCGATGAATATATCTTACAATTGGTTAAAGGATTATCTTCCGATTGACCTCAGTCCGGAGAAGACCACAGAGGCGCTTACCTCGATTGGCCTGGAGACCGACGGCCTTGAGGAAGTGGAATCGATAAAGGGTGGCCTGAAAGGAGTTGTGATCGGCAAGGTGCTCACCTGCGTGGAGCATCCCAACAGCGACCACCTGCACATCACCACCGTAGACCTCGGCACCGGCGAGCCGACCCAGATAGTGTGCGGCGCCCCCAACGTGGCTGCAGGACAGACCGTAGTAGTGGCCACCGTGGGCACCACGCTCTACGACGGCGACAACGAATTTCAGATTAAGCGCTCGAAAATCCGCGGCGTGGAGTCGCTGGGCATGATATGCGCCGAGGATGAAATCGGCGTGGGCAGCTCCCACGACGGCATCATCGTGATTCCCGCCGACAAGGCGCCGGCGCCCGGCACCCCCGCAGCCGAATACTATAACCTTACGAGCGACTACGTAATGGAGGTCGACCTGACCCCCAACCGCATCGACGCCGCCTCGCACTTCGGCGTGGCGCGCGACCTGGCCGCATATCTCGACTGCCATCTTGACCACAAGGAGCTGCGCCGCCCCGCCGTGGATGCCTTCCGCCCCGACCGCGCCGACGGCGCCATCGAAGTGGAGGTTGTCGACCTGCAGGGTGCTCCGCGCTACTCGGGTCTTACAATCCGCGGCGTGAAAGTGGCCCCGTCGCCCCAGTGGCTGCGCGACCGCCTGGAAACCATCGGCGTGCGCTCAATCAACAATATCGTAGACATTACCAACTACATACTCCACGGCATCGGCCAGCCCATGCACGCCTTCGACCTAAAGGCCATTGAGGGTGGACGCATAGTGGTGCGCACCTGCCCGGAGGGAACGCCCTTCACCACGCTCGACGGTGTGGAGCGCAAGCTCAGCGAGGCCGACCTGATGATCTGCGACGCCGTGAAGCCGATGTGCATCGCCGGAGTGTTCGGCGGCCTGAATTCGGGCGTGACCGAGCAGACCACCGATATATTCCTTGAAAGCGCATACTTCAACCCCACGCGCATACGCCGCTCGGCGCGCCGCCACGGCCTGAGCACCGACGCCTCGTTCCGCTACGAGCGCGGCCTCGACCCCAACGCCACGCTCTACGCCCTGAAGCTCGCCGCCCTGATGGTGAAGGAGCTTGCCGGAGGCGAAATCTGCGGCGAACCCGTCGACATCTATCCCGAGCCGGTCGCACCCTTCAAGGTAGACCTCAGCCTCGACTACCTGCGGCGCCTCGTAGGCAAGGAGATACCCGAAGAAACCATGGCCGCGATACTGCGCTCGCTCGAAATCGAGACCACCGGCCGCGACGGCGATACGCTCCACCTGCTCGTGCCGACCTATCGCGTGGACGTTCAGCGCCCCTGCGACGTGGTTGAGGACATACTCCGCATCTACGGCTACAACAACGTGGAAATCAACGACACCGTTCACTCCGCGCTGCAGCTCACCACGATAGCCAACGAATCCGACGACCTCACGCGCCTGATCTCCGACCAGCTCACCGGCGCCGGATTCCACGAGATACTCAACAACTCGCTCACCGCCGAGGCCTACTACGCCGACCTAAAGGCATATCCCGCCGACCACTGCGTGAAGCTGCTCAACCCGCTGAGCAACGACCTCAATGTGATGCGGCAGACACTGCTCTTCGGCGGCCTGGAATCGATTGCCCACAACGTAAACCGCCGCGCCGACTCGCTGGCCTTCTACGAATTCGGCAACGTCTACTCGATGCGCCCCGACGTCGAGTCGACCGCCGAAGCTCCGCTGGCGCCCTACAGCGAGGGTGCTCGCCTGGCCATCTGGCTCACCGGCAATGCCAACCGCGGCAACTGGAGCGTGGCCGCCCGCGAGGCCACATTCTTCGACCTCAAGGGCCACGTGGCCAACATCTTCGCCCGCCTCGGCATCTCCGAGCGCGAAATCACAATCGCCAAAGGCGAGGGTTGCGACATCTTCTCCGCTTATCTTACAATTGCCACGCGCTCGGGCAAACAGCTCGGCGAGATGGGTCTTGTATCCAAAGCCGTACTCGCCAAGGCCGACGTGCGTCAGCCCGTGGTCTACGCGCAGCTCGACTGGGATGCCCTCGTGCGCCTGGCCCTCAAGAAAAAGGTGGAATTCACCCCGCTGCCCAAGACGCTCCCCGTGAAGCGCGACCTGGCCCTGCTGCTCGACAAGGGCGTCACGATGGCCCAGGTAGAGGCCACCGTGCGCGAAAGCGAGCGCAAGCTGCTCCGCTCGGTAGAGCTCTTCGACGTATACGAGGGGAAGAACCTCCCCGAGGGGAAAAAGTCGTACGCCATCTCTATGACCCTTCAGGACGACGAACGCACCCTCCAGGACAAGCAGATCGACGCCACCATGGCCAAGATCATCAAGAACCTGCAGACGCGCCTGGGCGCCGAACTCCGCTGACGGCCGACCGGACATTCCGTCACATCCGTCAAACATACATCAGCTACATAAGTCATATCCGACATATCAGTAACAATACTCACAAATAAAAATACATAACCCCTATGGGACGCGCATTTGAATATCGCAAAGCAAGAAAGCTGAAACGCTGGGGCAATATGAGCCGCACGTTCACCCGCATCGGTAAGGAAATCACCATAGCCGTGAAGGCCGGCGGCCCCGACCCTTCGACCAACCCGCGCCTCCGCGCCCTGATGCAGAACGCCAAGGCTGAAAACATGCCGAAGGACACCGTGGAACGCGCCATCAAGAAAGCTACCGACAAGGACGCCAAGGATTATAAGGAAATCACCTACGAGGGATACGGCCCTCACGGTATCGCCATCTTCGTAGAAGCCGCTACCGACAACAATACACGCACCGTGGCCAACGTGCGCTCCTACTTCACCAAACACGGCGGCTCGCTCGGCACCCAGGGCTCGCTCACATTCCTGTTCGACCACAAGGTGATGCTCAAAATCCAGCCCAAGGCCGACATGAGCCTCGAAGATCTCGAGCTCGAACTGATCGACTACGGTGTGGACGAACTCGAAGCCGACGAGGATTCGATCGTGCTCTACGGCCCCTTCGAGGAGTATGCCAACATCCAGCAGTATCTCGAAGGCAACGGCTTTGAAATCCTCTCGACTGAATTCGTGCGTATCCCCAACGACGTGAAGGAGGTGACCGACGAACAGCGCGAAACCATCGACAAGCTCCTCGAAAAGCTTGAAGAGGACGAGGACGTTCAGAACGTGTTCCACAACATGGCCGAATAATCCACCCACACATTCTCCAGCCATGTTTTCCGGAATTGTTGAAGAAGCGGCCACGGTTGTGGCCGCCGTACGCCAGGACGGCAACGTGCACCTTACGCTGCGCGCCTCGTTTGTCGACGAGCTGAAAATCGACCAGTCGGTGGCCCACAACGGCGTGTGTCTCACGGTGGTATCCATCGCCGACGGCACCTATACCGTAACCGCCATCGAGGAGACCCTGCGCCGCAGCAACCTCGGGCTGCTGAAAGAGGGCGATTTGGTCAACGTGGAGCGCTGCATGCTGATGAACGGCCGTCTGGACGGCCACATCGTGCAGGGCCACGTGGACTGCACCGCCCGCTGCACCGACATCGAGGAGGTGGAGGGGAGCCGCTATTTCAAGTTCGAATACGAGGTGTCGCCCGAAATGGCGCGCCAGGGGTATCTCACCGTAGAGAAAGGCTCGGTATGCGTCAACGGCGTGAGCCTGACGGTCTGCGACTCCACTCCCAGATCCTTCCGTGTCGCCATCATTCCCTACACATTCGAGCACACCAACTTCGGCAAGATTGAGGTAGGCTCTAGGGTCAACCTTGAGTTCGACATAATCGGCAAATATATAGCCCGCATCGCGGCTATCTGACCCTTATATCCCTTAACCATGCGGCTGCCCGGCCGGCAAACGCGCCGCCGAGGCAGCCGCATGGCTTTCCTCCTCTCCCCCAACCCGCTTACTTACATTCACTTCTTACCTTGTCCATCCGAACTATGACTTTTCTGAAAACCGCTCTCCTGGCGCTCGCTCTGCCCGCTTTTATGGCGGCATATGGCGCCGAAACGCGCCCGAGCATCGCCGCCACCACGCCCGAAGGACGTGAAATTACGGTTACAGCCGTGACCGACAATATACTGCGCGTCGACAACCGCGCCGCGTTCGAGGCTCCGGCCCCGGCTTCGCGCACCCTTCTGACCCCCTCCGACACTCCTAAGGCGACTGTCTCCGACACTCCCGCCGGTCGCACGCTCGCCACTGCCAATGGGCTTACGGCGACGCTCAACGACGCCGGCGAACTGATAATCAACGGCTCGCGCGGCCGCGGCCTCTACGACGACGGCCGGCGCGGCTCCGATTCCCGTGGACGGCGCACAATGAACCTCATTCCGCTCGACGCCTCGCGCGCATTCTTCGGCGCGGGCGAGCGCGGCCACTCGCTCAACCTCGCCGGCGACACTTTAGTGATGTACAATCGCCAGAACTACGGCTACACCCAGGGCGACCCGCGCATCTCGCAGATGAACATCACCATGCCTCTGATCATCTCACCCAAGGGCTATGCCGTGGTGGTCGACGACTACGCCGAAGCCGAGATGGTGGCCGGAAATCCGGTGGAGTATGCCACCACAGCACCCTACCCTGTAAGCTACTATTTCGTAAGCTCTCCCGCAGGCTTCGAGGGGATTGCCGGCGAACTCACCGAAATAACCGGACGCCAGGACCTCGCACCGTTCTGGAGTCTGGGCTACATCACTTCGAAATACGGCTACAAGACTCAGCAAGAAACCGACTCGGTGGTCAACACGCTGAAATCCAAGGGCTATCCGCTCGACGGCATAGTGCTCGACCTCTACTGGTACGGCAAAGAGCAGGATATGGGCCGACTGGCCTGGGACAGAGAGCAGTGGCCCGACGCCACGGGGATGCTCCGCGGCCTTAAAAAGAAAGGCGTGAACCTCGTGGCAATCTCGCAGCCCTACGTGCTCCGCAACAGCCGCGGCATCGACAACTACCGCCATCTCGACTCGCGCCATATGTTCGGGCTCGACAGCCTCGGCAACACCAAGGAGGTTAAAATATGGGTAGGCGAAGGGGGTATGCTCGACGTATCGAACCCCGAGACGCGCGCCTGGCTGCGCGGCCGCTACAAACAGCTTACCGACAGCGGAATAACCGGCTGGTGGGGCGATCTGGGCGAACCGGAGGTACACCCCGACGGCATGATCCACGCCAACGGCCTGAGCAACCGCCTCTACCATAACCTCTACGGCAACGACTGGAGCCAGATTGTCTACGACCTCTTCGCCGAGGAATATCCCGACACGCGCCTGATGACGATGATGCGCGGCGGCACGGTAGGCCTCCAGCGCTACAGCGTATACCCCTGGAGCACCGACGTAAGCCGCTCGTGGGGCGGTCTGCAGCCGCAGGTCAAGATTATGCTAAACTCTTCGCTGAGCGGTCTGGGCTACATGAGCCACGACGTGGGCGGCTTCGCCATCGACGAAGCGCACCCCTACGACCCGGAGCTATATGTTCGCTGGCTGCAGCTCGGCACCTTCTCGCCCATACTGCGCACCCACGCCCAGAAATTCGCCGAGCCATACCTATACCCTGAGCAAGAGGATATCATCCTTCCGCTGATACGCGAGCGCTACCGCTGGCTCCCCTACAACTACACCCTCGCCTACGAGAACGCCGCCAAGGGGATGCCGCTCGTGCGCCCAATCGGGATGTATTCGTCTGAGCCCGAACGCTATGCCGACGTGGAGGATGAATACCTCTGGGGCCGCGACGTGCTCATCGCTCCCGTGATGGAGTCCGGCGTCACCTCGCGCAGTGTGCGCCTGCCCGAAGGGGTCTGGATCAACGCCAACAGTCCCTCCGACGGCGCCATCGCAGGAGATACCACGCTGACCGTGAGCGCCCCGCTCGCAGTGCTCCCGATGTTCGTGCGCGCCGGAGCGCTTATCCCCAAGGCCGACTACCCGATGGAGAACACCCTCGGCTACAACCCCTCGCACATCAGCGTGGACTACTATCCCGCCGAGGGTGTTGAACACTCGGCATTTACGATGTTCGACGACGACCGCACCTCTACCCACACCATCGACCGCGTCCAGTACCAGCTCATCGACTTCGCCGCCGACCGAACTGCCGATGCCATCCGGCTCGGCGCCTCGGCAACCGGCAGCTACGCCGGCGCTCCCGAGCGACGCACCATAAGCTATACTATCCGCAACGTGGTCAACCCGCACTCCATCAGCGCCTCCCAGGCCGCCCCGGGCAAGGAAGGCAAAACTCTGAAACTCAAGGCCACGCGCAGCTACGACGCCGCCACTCGCACCCTGCGCCTGACCGTCGCCAACTGGCAGAGCGCCACCCCGCTCACCATCGACCTCCGCTACTAAACTTTTTACGACTTTCATAAGGCGGGACGCCCCCAAACGGGCGCCCCGCTTTTTTGCACCCATTCTTAAATTTCCGCACCTGGCGCTAAGGTCCTTAAGAGCCCTAAAGACTTTAAGGACCCTAAGGACATTAAGGACTTTTAAAGACCTCGGCAGCCCGTTTCAGCCCGGATAGCGGCGGCTTGTCAGAGCGCAAAAAGTGTTAAAATTACACGCGATTAACAAGCTTTAACGATTAGGGGAGGTAAAAGTGCTAATTTCTGTATAAATTTGCCTCGTGCAATACCCTGTGCTGGGCGTTGCCAGAAGTATAATGTAAAAAAGTAGATAAAGTTAGCAAGACGAGGGGCGCTCCCTATAAAGCTGTGACTTAAGATTTTATATTGTCTGGATAAAACATGGCACCGGCCTGTGAGAACAGTCCGGACCGCTATGGCCCCCTCGCCGACTTGCTTACTTCCGCTACCCGACATCCGAAGCGCGCTCCCGGGCGACAACGGAATCAACCTTATGACTTCCAAGCGAATGACAACTAACAAATTATAATATCTTTTACCGAAAAATCTAACAATTGCCTAAAATGAAAAGCCTCTACTTTCCATTGATTGCAATGGCCATGGCAACGCCGACGCTTTGCCATGCCTACAATACCTGGGGAGACGCCGATTACACCGACACCTATCTGGGCGTAACGTGGGACAAGACCTGGACCCGCGCCGGCGGACTGCAAGCCGCCACTACTGCAAAAGCCGCCAGCTGGATGGCCGACCTCCCCGATAATATGTTTGTGGCCCACGTATCCATTCCCGGCGCCCACGACTTCGCCACCGGCGAAGACAACTGGGTGACAAGCGTAGCCGACGGCCCGGCATCGTCGACCACTCAGGCCGTGTCGATGCGCGAGCAGATGGACCGCGGTATCCGCGGAATCGACCTGCGTCCCGGCCTCTACAGCAATACGCTCTACTGCAACCATGGTCTGGCCCAGACAGAAAAAACCCTTTCGGCAGCCGTTGCCGACATGGTATACTTCCTCCAACAGCATCCCTCGGAATTCTTCATCGTACACTTCTTCCGCGGCAATATCTACCGTTCCGGCGAGGCACCGAGCATGAGCGGTCTGATCGGAGCTTCCGACAGCTCGAGCGACCAGGCTAACTACAACGCCTTGATGAAGCAGCTGTTTGAAACCCAATACGGCCAATACGTCGTAGAGTTCAACCCGAACCTTACGGTAGAACAGGCACGCGGCAAAATGGTGCTTTTCCTGCGCGACCGCATTGATTTCGTGCATCTCGACAAGCAGGCACGCATCACCAACTGGGACACCAACTTCGTCGACGAGAAGAACCCGGCCATAATCACCAACGAGCTCAATGCCGAACTTTCGACCAAACTGCACGTTCAGGACATTTCGGAAGGCGACGACGCCGTACGCGACACAAAACTGGTCCACTGCAAGAATCTGATCAACTTCTCGCAGGCGCAGAAAACGCCCAACGAGGTAATGGAAGCAACAGGCTACTTTAAATCAGAATGGGTGATGAATTTCACCTCAATCGATAATTCAGGCAGTTCGTCGACTTTCGACAACACCAACGGCTACAAGGGAGGCGCAAGCGTGATGAATCCGGAGCTTTGCAAATACATTGACGCAAATCTCGGCCGTGGCCCTCTCGGAGTGTTCTTCTCCGACTACGTTCTCCGCACATCTACCAAGAAGCACGGCGCCACCAACGATAAACGCTACACCGTAAACGGCGACCAGATTGTCTACAAAATCATTGAAAACAACTTCACCGGCGGTGAAGAAGCCCCCGTAGTGCGTTATGCCATCGACGAGACCAAAGACTGGAATCCCGTGACTGACAACCCCTATAAAGGTCAGAAATTCTTCCTACGCAACGTCGGTGCCAGCGAGGCATCCTCAATGTATCAGTACTTCGGCGGAGGTGCCAACTGGGGCGCTCACGCAGTGGCCAACTACGCAGGTCACGCAGTGGAATTTGAAGCTGCCGGCGGAACCGATGTCTATACCTTCAGCACTACATTCGGGAAACTGGAAGCAAAAGAGAAAGGGGGCGATACACCCTATGGACAGTATTATCTCGACGGAGCGGGAACCGCATTGCAGATGACATCGGGTTCTTACGAAGGCCGTACCGTATACTACTTCACCGACACTGACACAGGAAAAGCCCTGAAAGCCTTCAGCTACAATGGCTCAAGCGATTACTTCGACCGTCCGGAATATTGGGTTGACCCTGCTGACTACGACCAAAATGACACTTTCCAGATGTGGGAGCTCATAAGCTACGAAGAGCGTCTGGCCGAACTTGCCCAGAAGAGCAATCCCGACCGCGGAATGGATGCCACTTTCCTCGTTCCCGCCTATAGCTTCGGCAACGGCGATTCCGACAACAGCAAGTGGACTTACGAAGCCTCAAAAAGAGGTCGGCCGTATAACAAATATTATACCTTTGGAGCACAGACAGCCACCTGGCAAGGTGGAATGTATCGGTCTTATAACGACAGCGCGAGCGGAGCCAGCAGCTATACCACGTGGACTCTTTCAACTAACCTTACCGGACTACCTAACGGCCGGTACACATTTGAATGTCAAGCATTCTCTTCGAATTGTGACGTTTATGGCAACATCGGCCCGAATTCCGTAACAGTAAACCGCAAAGATAACACCGGCAGTAATGATGTTACAGCTGCAGGCAACTGGTTCAGGGAAAACGACGAATCCGGCAATCCCAATGGATTGATTAGCCAGACATTCGATGTAACTGACGGAACAATCAACGTGACTCTCAAAAAGACGACCGGAACAGCGTCTATCAGCTCATTCTTCCTCGACAACATCCGCCTGACATACTACGGCGACAACGCTCAGCCGGAGACTATCAAGCTGAATTTCCCCAATGAATGGAACACAGCAATAATTCCGTTCGAAGCAGAAGTTCCTTCTGACATTCACGCCTACGTTGCAACAGGATTCCACGATTATACCGCTGTTTCAGAAAAACGCGGTTCATACGATGTACACATCATTGAATACGATGGAACGCCCTCCACTCAATTCCATGCCAACGTTCCTTACCTTGTAAACAATCCTAACGCCCCCAAGCCTCCGCACCAGAGTGAGGCCGAAGAAGTGGATAAAATTTACTCGGCACCCACTCCCCGCCGCGCGGCCACTCCGGCAGAGGAAGCCGCAGCCGCCAAGGTTTACGAGTTCACCGGCTATCCCACAAACTACAAGAACCTCTATAATGACCCCAACGGCGTGCTGACAGGTACCATCGAGGGAGCTTCGGCCGCTCCCGGCCACTACCACCTCGAGCAGACCGACTTCGTACAGCTGTTCCGTCTCAACGACAGCGATGCCACCATGACCGTTGCCGCCAACCGCGCTTTCTTCAACAAAAATACCGGTGCGACACGCTCCGGAGTATATTTCGAGGAACAGAACGTGCTGACCGGAGTTGAGGATGTGGCCGCCGAGGAGCAGGGCATCACCGACGAGACGCCCGTAGACGTCTACACCACCGGAGGCGTGATGCTGCGCCACAGTGTAGCCAAGGGCGAGGCTCTCGACGAGCTGCCCCGCGGCATATATATCCTCGCCGCAGGCGCCACAACGCTGAAAGTAGCGAAATAATCCTTTCATCCAACCTTTGTAAAAGGCGATGCACCCCCTCCAGCCGGGTGCATCGCTTTTTTTATTCCGAATTTTATAAATTTTACGATCTATGGAAGCGGGTATCGGAATTTTTCGTACCTTTGGGGCGACTAAGTTCACCGGGTGACCAAATCCCCATACGGGAGGAGGTTGAAAAGGGAACGGGGTGAGAATCCCCGACAGTCCCGCTGCTGTGTGCTTTGCCGCTGGCCGCGCCTGGCGCGGTGCCGCTCCGGAGGGAGCATGGCGCCGATGCCGCGCAATAAAATGGTCGGCGGACCCCGGTCCGGCTCAACCGCGAGGAGAGCCACTGGTGCCCCGTCTGAAAGAGGCGCCGGGAAGGCATTGCCGGACCGATGAAGGGAAGAAGCGAGTCAGAAGACCTGCCCGAAGATGAACCGCGAGGGCGAATGCGCCAGCCGCAGCGCCACCGCAAGCCACGAAAAGAATGTCTTCGAGGATTGAGACAATGGCAAGCCGACATTTCCACCCATATCCAGCCCTGCGGCCGGATGGCGCCTGTGAGCGCGCCGCCAGCAGGGGATGAAGCCGAAGGATTTCTATCTTCCGGCCGCTTCTATTTGAAGGCGTATCATAACGGCTCATCTGCGGCGTCGCCGAAGGGATGCGGGCTCGGTCATTGACCTTAGTCAACTCCCATCGCCCTTACCCTCCGGCTCCTACCATCTGAACCGTTCTAATAACGCCTTCAGCCATCCGGGAGGAATCTTCATTTGTGGTGAACCTGCATCAACCATTGTCGGACCGAAATTTCTTTTAACCCTAAATATTTATCAATGAAAAAATTAATTACCTCATTGCTGATGCTGGCCGCGGCGGCCGCGTGGACGTCCCCCGCCTGGGCTGACCCGGCAGAGGTGACCCATCCCAAGAAGGATAAGGACAGCAATCCGAATGTCTTCTACACCGTCGGGGATGAGGGCACCATCTACCACAGCATGGACTACCCCAAGAACGCCCCCTACAACTATTGCGGATGGGTGACGTTCGTTCCGGCCAACGAAGGTGATCCGCTCAACATCGAGTTCACCGAATTTACCGTGACATCGACCGACCAGACGGGGCCGTTTGTCTACATCTACGACGACGACACCATTCTGAAAAGCAATTTCACAAGCTATTCCGACCCTGCACCCGAAGGCTATATCGCCGCCATAACGGCTGAAAACGCCTCGGCCATGGTAACGTCCACTACCGGTAAACTGGCGGTGCTCTACGCTCCCACGGCCAACAAATCGGGCTACACTTCCGTGACGGGCACCTACACCGCCAAAGTAACCTCAGCTCCGCCTACCGACATGGTATTCCAGGAGGCAACCCTCGAATCGGCCGCAGGGCTGATTGCCCGCGGCATGACCGACGTTCCTCTGGCCACGATAACCGTAAAGACCAAAGGGTCGCTCAATCCGCTGACGCTCGACGCCCTGACGCTCGACCTCAGCGCCCTGACCACCAGCGGCCTGGTGAGCAACCTGCGCCTCTACGCCTCCGAGATAGCAGAAGACAACCTCCTCGCGACTCTGGCCGAGGGAGCCACGACGCTAACCGCCTCGGGGGTTACACTCAAGGGGACAAACAAATTCATTCTGGCAGCCGACGCATCGGCCTCCGGCTACGGCACGATTCCCGCGCCCACCCTCGCGGCGCTCACAATCGGCGGCACAAGCTACGATGCCGACGCCTCCGCGCTCACCGCGCTTGAGCTCTCCAACGCCATCCTGATGCCCGACGGCGGCAAGCACGCCACCTTCACCATCGACGCCGACACGAAATTCTACGACGCCGGAGGTCCCGAAGGAAACATTCCCCTCAACACCGAGGGGACACTGACGCTCGTTCCGGCCACGGCAGGCACAATCATAAAATTCGATCCGACCTCGTGGAGGCTGTTCGACACATCGAACGTAGGCTACAACGACATTTTCCGCGCCTACAGCGGCCGCGAGGTGGCCGACGACGCCCTCATTGCCGAGCTCTGCGCCAAAGGCCGTATCCTCTACTCAACAGCCTCCGACGGCTCGATGACCATCTACTTCAAGTCGGTCCAGGGCAACGCCTCCAGCGCAAAAGCCGGATGGGACGCCACGCTAAGCGCAATCACCCCCACCGACATGACCGTAGGCTCCATCTCGGCCATCGCCACCGACCCTGCCAAGCCCGGCGCCGGAAGCACCGTAGAGCGTCTGCTGCTCTTCGACGTGCGCGCCGACAACACCCTCAATCCGCTTGACCTCACCTCTCTCAGCTTCGCCCTTCCCGAAGGTGCGAACGCCACCAAGGGCGTAACCGTCAGCTACCTCGGCAGCGAAGCCGACAGCAAGACATCCACCCCCTACGGCACAGCTGAAATCGGTGTCGACGGCACCGCCACCGTAAGCGGCAGCCTCACACTCAGCGAAGGCTCCAACATCTTCGCCGTAGCCGCCACAGTGGCCGGTACGGCCAACAACGGCGACATTGCAGGCATCCGTCTGACCGGCATCACGGCATCCGGCAAGACCACACCCGCCGAAGGCGTGGAAGCAACCGTGGAGGTTGAGAACGTATGCCGCCTTACCGAGGGGGAACACAGCCACACCATCTACGGCCCCTGGCAGTTCACCCACACCACCGCAAGCGAATACAGCTCGAAATATGCCGCATCGACCTCCGACCACACGGTGACGTTCACCCCCGCCGAGGCCGGCACGGTGGCCCAGCTCACATTCAAGGACTTCGACGTATATTACTCAACTTCGAGCTACGGCACGAAGGCTAAATTCGAGGTCTACAGCGGTACGGGCACCGACCGCACCCTGCTCTGGAGCCTTGCGGACCACCCCGACAAGAAAGCCGACGGTCCGGGCATGAAACTTCGCTCCACGGTAGCCGACGGCTCGCTCACAGTTGTGTTCAACCCCAACGCCTCGTCGAGCTACTATACCGCCAACGGCTGGCATGCGACCGTAGAACCCTTCACCGACCATGCCGCCACCGTCAGCGCCATTGAAGTCTCCCAGGCATCGACCGACATCGTAGGTCCGGGCACCGCTGACGCCGAACTGATAAAATTCAGCGTGGAGACCGAAGGAACCATCTCGCCGCTTACGCTCAACGGCATCAACCTGACCGTAAAGGGGAAGGAAGCCATCGACAAGGTGAAGGTCTACACCACCACCGACGGCACCATGGCCAACGCCACCCTCTGGGGAAGCGCTGAAATGTCTGCCGAAGGCAACGCGCTGACAGTCGCCCCTGCCGACGAGAGCGCCCTGCAGCCGCTTCCCGAAGCAAAGACACGCTTCATCATCGCGGCCGACGTGAAATCCGTAGTAGATTCCGACATCGCAGTCGATGCCGCCGTATCCTCTCTGAAATTCACCGACGGCTCGACCTACACCGTTGAAAACGGCGATCCCGAAGGAGAACGCCTCACCAAAAACATCTACATTCTGGGCGAGGGCGCAACGCAGATCGTAATGGTAGGCTCGCCGATTGCTTTCTACGACAATGGTGGCCCCGACGGGAAATCGAGCCCCGTGGAATGCACCGTAACGTTCATTCCCACCGACCCCGAGGCCAAACTCGTGCTCGACACGCAGGAGTTCAGCATCGGCGGCGGCAAAATCCACGTGTTCAGCGGCCGTGAGGTCAACGAGGAGAACCGCCTCGGTAAGACCACCGGCTATTTCACCACAACCGGGCCCGCCGAACTGACAAGTAAAGCGGCCGACGGCTCGCTCACACTGCAGATCAAGCTGATCGGCACCACCCTCGACGGCTTCGCGATGACGGTTACCCCCGTGCCGGGCGTAGCTATGCACGTTGCCGACGTGGCGCTGACCGACGCATCGGAAGTGGCTGCCACACGCGGCACTACCGACACCCCCGTAGGCCATGCCGTATTCTCTGTAGAGGGCAACAAGGATATCCTCTCGATAAGCGGAGTGAAGGCCAGCGTGGCCGCCTCCACTTCTATAGCCGACATAACCTCCGTAGGTGTGGCCTATACCGCCCGTCTTGACCGCTTCAACAGCACCTCGATGGTCGGCAAAGCCGCTCCTGCCGCCGACGGCACCGTGGAAATCACCTTCGACCAGCCCGTTGAAATCGATGAGGCCGGCGAATACCACTTCTGGCTCACCGGCGACTTCACCGCGACAGCCGTACCCGGCAACATCGTGGAAATCGCCCTCACCGACGTGACCACCTCGGCAACCGAACCCGTCGAGATTGCCGAAGGCACCAAAGCCAGCCGTTCGCTCAAGGCCGGCATGGCCGGTTCCTACCGCATCGGCGCCTCCGACCAGGCCGACTTCGCAACCTTCGCCCTCGCCACCGAGGCGCTTCAGGGGGGCATCCAGGGGTCGGTAATCTTCCTGGTGGAAAGCGGCACCTACGCAGAGAACATCGTGATTGAGAACGTGGCAGGCACCTCGAAGGAGAATCCCCTGATCTTTATCTCTCAGAGCGGCAACGCAGCCGACGTAGTGATCGCCGGCAAGAGCTATGCCTCGGAGAAGGACGACATGGTGCGCGTGGTCAACACCCCCTGGGTGGCCTTCCGCAACATTACATTCGCGCCTACAGCCAAGGGCTACGGCAATGCCATCCACTTCCACAACTCCTCGCGCCACTGCACGGTGGAAAACTGCGTGATCACATCCGAAACGCTCGACAGCTCCACTGCCCAGACTGGCACCAACCTGATCCGCTCCTCGGCCATGTCGGTCGACGAGACCACCGACAAGAACTCCGAAAGCGTGGCCAACACCGAATGCGACTACCTGACCATCCGCAACAACACTCTCAGCGGCGGTTATATCTCGCTCTATCTCTATGCCGCCGGATATACCGGCATGCCCAAAGCCACGGGCATCCTCGTAGAGGGGAACACAATCTCAGAATACTGCTCGAAAGGCATATACCTGGCCGACCAGGCCGACTTCACCGTGAAGGGCAATACCATCACGAAAACAGGCCTCAACAAGAGCAATATCTACGCCATGGACGTTTACCGCGCCGAAGGCGAATTCTCGATTGAAGGCAACAAACTCACCACCGAATTCGTAAACGGCGTGGGCGCCAGCGTAAGCACCTCGGTGCTCTACATGCGCGGTACCGGTGGCCATGGCGGCCGCGACGCAGCCCACAAGGCCCGCATCGTGAACAACTCCATCTCCCTGCTCGGAGGCGCACACTACACCAACTACGGCCTTTATCTGGCCAACGGCGGCAGCACTGCCAACGCCTACGGCAACATGATAATCGCCCACAACAGCATCCTGGTGAAATCGGCAAGCCCGACCGCCCGCGGCGGCTATGCCCTCTACATCAACCGCTCGAGCGAGGACTGCGGACTCGAGGTGCGCAACAACCTGCTCCAGGCCGTAAGCGCCTCGTCGCCCCTCAACATCTGGAACGATACCGAACTGACGAATGTAGCCTTCTCCGGCAACGTATTCTACGGCGGCAGCGGCAATGTTGACAACCAGTCGACTCCCCACACAATGGAGACCTACCGGGCGGCCTCGGGCGACGAGACCTCGGTATGGAAACAGGTTGAATTCCTCAGCGACAACGACCTTCGCCTCGCCGAGGCCGACGGCCTCGCCATGGACCGCGTGGAGGGCGTCGATACCGACCTCGAAGGCACCGAACGCGGCGCCACCACCACTGCCGGCGCCTATGAGTTCAAGCAGATTGTCTCGGAGACTCCGGTTATCGCCGAGGGCTATCCCAAGATGGTAAAGACCACCGACACATCGGCTACTGTGGCAACCCGCTGGAGTATCGGCGCTCAGGTTTACGCCATGGCAGTGAAAGCCAATGCCGAAGCTCCAACCGCCGAGCAGCTCAAGGCCCAGCGCCCCACAGCCTGCGAAGCCGACATGGAGATTTCCACCACATTCAATTATCTCGACCAGCTCACGGCCTACCGCGCCTACTTCCTGGCCGTTGAGCCCCTCGGCGGCGAGAGCGAAATCGCTACCGTCGATTTCACCACTCTCGAGACCATCGAGGAACTTACGGCAGAGATAATGTGGCAGGAAGAGCCCTTCCAGGCCGGCGAACAGATTGAGCTTTACGCCGTGCCCGAAGGAGGTAAGGAGCCTTACACCTACACCTGGACCGACCAGACCGGCACCGTAGATTCCGACGCCGACATATATACCGAGGCCGCCACGCGCAGCCGCAGCTATACCCTCAAGGTGACATCGGCCGACGGCCAGACGGCCTACGCCAAGGCCAACGTGCCCGTAGTGACCGAGACCCTTGCCATAGCCACATTCGACGACCTTCCCCTTGAGGCCGAGAGCAGCTGGATGATGGACGAGCATGCTACGGAAGACACCTACACCGATGCCTTCTTCAGCGGGTCGATGCAGTTCGGCAACTTCCCGTTGGTCAACTGGGGCGCATGGAGCGGCTACGGCTTCGCCAACGAGACGTCGACGACCTTCACCGACTATCAGACAAGCCAGATGCGCAACTGCGTGGGCGGCGGAGCCGAAGGCACAGCCAACTACGGCGTGGGCTACATTTACGCCGGAACCGACAGCCGGATTGCCATCAATGTGCCCGAAACCGGCGTTGCCGTCCCCGGCATGTACGTCACCAACTCCGCCTGGACAAACGACTATATTCTCCACGGCTCGCAGGGCTTCGGCTCGGCATTCGCCGACGGCGACTATCTCGAGCTGGTAATCGAGGGACTCCTCGGCGCCACCTCGACCGGCAGCGTGCGCGTCGCCCTGGCCGACTACCGCAACTCAGCCGCCACGGCGGCCGAGGAAACGGAGACTGAGCCCTCGAAATTCCTCACCGCATGGAAATGGGTTGATCTCAGCGGCCTTGGCAACATCGACAAGCTGAAACTCACACTTACCGGTTCGGCCAACCAGATCAATAACGTGCCGACGTATGTGTGCGTCGACCAGATTGGCGCCGCCAATCCCTCGGGCGTAGGATGCACCAAGGCCGACGCCTTCGGCGACGGCATACGCATCCTGCACCCCACCCCGCGCACTCTTACCGTGACCGGTGTCGACGGAGTCTATACCCTGCGTCTCTACTCGGTCGACGGCATCTGCCGCGACACTCATAAGCTTGAAGGAGCCTCGACGGTTAGCATCGACCGCCTCGCCCCGGGCACCTATGTGGCCGAAGCGACTACCGCCGACGGCGGCCGCCATACGGTCCGCATCCTCAAAAAGTAAACAGAAGGCCCCTCGGGGGGCCATCTGCGTTTGGGTTTTTTACAGTGAAATCGGCCGCGCTTGGGAGCGCGGCCGATTTTCATTTTCAAGATTCTTCTTTTTTAATTTCTACTCTTCCACTTTGCCTTCTCCTTGCGGAGGAACTTCCAATTCCTCGACAGCTTTCTTAATCGCCTCAATATCGATGGTGGAGTAATCACCTTTATCATAAATCGAAAGGAGATAGACTCTTCCCTCGCATTCGGCGACAACAACCGTATAGGTTATCACTCTCGCGCCGCCGGATTTTCCACGTCCTTTCGATGTGATTGCCATTCGGATTTTCCTGATTCCGGGAGTAAGCTCGTCTCCCTGAAAAGGATTCTCTTCGAGCGAGTCGATAAGCACGGCCAAATCGCTCCTGAGTGAGCGCTGGCGTTTGCCGATTGCCTTGGCTTCTTTCTCGAAACGAGGCACCGTAAGGACTTCAAAGCTCATCGAGGAAGGATTTTGCTGATTTAGCCGGGAGTTGGCCGGTTTCGATGAGCTTCACCTCGCGAAGAGCCTCGACGATATGAGGAGTGAGGTTATCCTCTTCCGTTACGGGAGTAATTTTGAAATTCCCATAACGAGAGGTCAGGATAACCGACTGGCCGCGCTTGGCGGCTGAAAGAAATCGGCCCTGATTGGCCCGGAATTCCCGAGTGCTGACTATCTGCATAATACGTTTCTTTTTGGATTCTGATGCAAATATAACATCTGGCAACCGCAATGGCATCCAAATTAACATATTTTATTATATAGACTGCCATTAAAACAGCATTTCTACCCCAAGGGCAACAAGCGGAGGCCATGGGGCGTTTTAAAATAAGGGCGGTCGATGGGCCGCATGATTTTACTAAATTTACCGAGACGATGAAACGGATTATATTGATGGGCGCCACGTCGGGCATAGGGCTGGCTCTGGCCGAACGGCTGGCAACCGACGGCCACCGCATAGGCGTGGCCGGCAGGAAAACCGAAGTGATGCGCGAACTGCAGAAGCGCTATCCCGAGCAGATTGTCTACTCACGTATCGACGTGACGGACGCCGAGGCGCCGCGTAAACTCCACGACCTTATCGAAAGGCTCGGAGGGATGGACGTATATTTCCACATTGCCGGAATCGGCTTCAGCAACGAAGCGCTCGAAACCGACAGGGAGCTGCTGACGATGCAGACCAACGTGGTAGGATTCACACGGATGGTCGACACGGCTTTCCGATACTTCCGCGACCACGGCGGCCGCGGCCATATCGGCGCAATCACATCGGTAGCCGGAACCAAAGGGATAGCCCAGATAGCGGCCTACAGCGCCTCCAAACGCTTTCAGCAGACATATCTTACGGCGCTCGAACAGCTCGCACGCCGGCAGCGGCTGCAGATACGCTTCACCGACATAAGGCCCGGATGGATCCGCACGCCGCTGCTCGATGCCGACCAGGAATATCCGATGTCGATGACATTGGGCTACGCCGTGCCGCGCATACACCGAGCCATGGTCCGCGGGCGCCGCGTGGCTACCGTCGACTGGCGCTGGCGGCTGCTCACGGCGGTGTGGCGGCTGATTCCCGGCGCGCTGTGGGTGCGCATGCGCATCCCTATCTCCACCATAGCCTCCGAAGCACAGACACGCCGCAACGAGACTGCCGCAGAAGCCCCTCTGGAGCGCCTGGAGGGCCCCGCACCGACTGCATCGCAGAAGGACTCCGACGCGAAACCCGCAGTAGCTACGGCCGACTCTACAGCAAAGCCAAAAGTTTAAGACATTTGAAAACTTTTGCTTAACTTTGCGGCAAATTAGCAACCGCTGCGATGAAAGAACAATTTGAAATGGTAGCCAAAACCTTCCAGGGACTGGAGGAGGTGCTGGCCGAGGAGTTGCGCGCACTCGGCGCGCTGAATGTCGAACCCGGGCGCCGCATGGTGCAGTTCGAGGGCGATCTTGAAATGCTCTACAAGGCCAACCTGTGCTGCCGCACGGCGTTGCGCATTCTCAAACCCTTCTACAACTTTACAGCCCGCAACACCGACGAGCTCTACGACCGCGCCAAGGAGTTCGACTGGGGGTCGCTGATGTCGGTGGGAAGCACTTTCTCGATCGACACGGTTGCCTACAGCGACGACTTCACCCATTCGCGCTTCGTGACCTACCGCGTGAAAGACGCCATCGTCGACTGGTTCAAGGACCGCTACGGCGAGGACAAACGTCCGGGCGTACGCCTGCAGGGTGCCGACGTGATGATCAACGTGCACATCGCCGGCGGCAACGTGACGCTCTCGCTCGATTCGTCGGGCGAGTCGCTCCATAAGCGCGGCTACCGCGTGGCGCAGACCGAGGCGCCCATCAACGAGGTGCTCGCAGCCGGAATAATCCTGCGCAGCGGCTGGCGCGGAGACTGCCCGCTGGTCGACCCGATGTGCGGGTCGGGCACATTCCTGATCGAGGCCGCACTGATTGCCGCCAACATCAATCCGGGCGTTTACCGCAAACACTTCGCCTTCGAGAACTGGAAAGATTTCGACTCAGCGCTGTTCGACCGCCTCTACAACGACGACTCGGCCGAGCGCGAATTCAAATATAAAATCTACGGCGCCGACATCTCGCCCAAGGCCGTGGAGATAGCCGACCGCAACATCCGCAGCGCCGGCGTGAGCCGCATGATCGACCTGCAGACCAAACCGCTCTCGGCATGGACCGAAGCCCCCGAGGGGGGTGTTCTCATCACCAACCCTCCCTACGGCGAGCGCATCGGCTCCGACAACATGGAGGGGCTCTACGCCCTCATCGGCCAGAAGCTGAAAAACGTGTTCAAAGGCTATCACGCCTGGATTATCGCCGCTAAAAACGAATACATCTCGAAAATCGGCCTCTCCCCTTCGGAGAAGATACCCATTCTCAACGGCTCGATCGAGTGCGAGCTCCGCGAATACATTATCTTCGAAGGCGATTACAAGAGTTTCCGCCGCGACGGAGGACGCCTGCGCGACGTCGATGAAAAGAAAGCCGAGCGCCGCAGCGAGCGCCGCGAAAAGAAATTCGGACGCCTCAACGGCGAACGCCACGGCAACGGAAAATTCCACTCCGACCGCAAGGCTTTCCGCGACGAAAACCGCCAGGGGGGCCGCGATGGCCGTTCGCGCGAACGCGACTTTGCCGACAAGCGCCGCGAACGCCGCAGCGACAAGGCCGGCGAACCGCGCAACAAGCTCGAAGAGCGCTACAGCCCGCGCGGAGCTTTCCGCCCGGGACGTCCCGGCCAGGGACGTACATTCACCTCCGAGCGGCCGCTCGATGCCGACCGCCGCAAGCCCGACAGCGAGAATCCGCTGGCACTGCGCCGCAACGAGGATGCTCTGAAGATGCTCTCCAACAAACAGCCCTCGCTGCCGCCATTCCGCAGCCGCCGCAAGAATTCCGACAACGACTGATTTCACCAACCATACTCACCTTTCCGACAGATGAACATCCTACTGCTTGGCTCAGGCGGCCGCGAATCGGCCCTGGCCTGGAAATTAAGCTGCAGCCCTCTCACCCGTAAGCTATTCATCGCCCCCGGCAACGGCGGCACAGGCAATTTCGGCGTCAACGTGGCCATTTCGCCGCTCGATTTCATCGCGATCGAGGAATTCGTGAAAACCAATGCCATCGACCTCCTTGTGGTCGGCAACGAAGATCCCCTCGTGGCCGGTATAACCGACTATTTCCGCCACCGCCTCCCCTCGCTGCTTGTGGTCGGACCTGAAAAGGCCGGGGCCATGCTCGAAGGGAGCAAGGATTTCGCCAAGCAGTTCATGGCCGAATTCGGAATTCCTACGGCCCGCTACCACTCGTTCACCCGCGATACGCTCCACGACGGCTACGCCTTCCTGGAATCGCTCAAGGCGCCATATGTACTTAAGGCCGACGGCCTTGCCGCCGGAAAAGGAGTGCTGATACTCGACTCGCTCGACGAGGCAAAGGCCGAGCTGAAGGCGATGCTCAACGGCATGTTCGGAGCATCGAGCGCTACGGTCGTAATCGAGGAATTTCTCAAGGGGATTGAATGCTCCGTGTTCGTGCTAACCGACGGCCACGGAGGTTACCGCATCCTCCCCGTGGCGAAAGACTACAAGCGCGTTGGCGAGGGCGACACCGGCCTCAATACCGGCGGCATGGGTGCAGTAAGCCCCGTACCGTTTGCCGACGAGGCTTTCATGGCCAAGGTCGAGCAACGCATCGTGCGTCCCACCGTCGACGGCCTTCTGAGCCGCGGCATCGACTACCGCGGATTCATCTTCCTCGGCCTCATCAACGTGGAGGGCGAGCCGATGGTGATTGAATACAACGTGCGCATGGGCGACCCTGAGACCGAGGTCGTCATGCTGCGCATCGCCTCTGACCTCGTGCCGCTGCTCAAGGCAGCCGCCGAAGGCTCGCTGGGCGACATTCCGCTCGACACCGATCCGCGCGCGGCAGCCACGGTGATGCTCGTATCGGGCGGCTATCCCGGCAGCTACGAGAAGGGGAAGGTTATCTCCGGACTCGATGCCGCCACCTCCTCGATACTCTTCCATGCCGGCACGGCCCAGACAGCCTCAGGCGACGTAATAACCTCCGGCGGACGCGTAATCGCCGTGAGCAGCTACGGCGACACCATCGCCGATGCCCTCGCCACGAGCTACGCCACGGCCGAAGGGATACTCTTCGACGGCAAGTACAACCGCCGCGACATCGGGCGCGACCTGATGAACCTCTGATTTTCGCCCTCTCTACCTCCTGATGAAAGCACGCGACATAACAGCATTCCTCCACGGCAAGTCGGCCACAATCGTGGCTGCTGTTTTCGCCTTCGTGAGCTGCGTTGTGGCGTGGCAGCGCGGTGCCGTCATCCCTATCGAAGGTGACCTTGGCGTAGGCTTTCCGTCGGCCAACATGTGGATTGCCTCCGCCCGAACATCGGCAATAGTCAATATGTCACTCACCGCCGTGGTGGCGCTCGCAATGCTGTATATCAACCGGGTATTCAACGTGTTGCGCTCGCTCACTTCGCTGGTGGCGACGATGTTTCTGGTGCTTCAGGCGGCTGTTCCGTCGGCGCTGGGGCAATTCTACGGCGGCACGATTCTCGCGCTGCTCGTAATGATATGCTGCGGGCTGCTGTTCAGTGTGTTCGGCGAGCGCCTGGGCCAGCGCCACGTGTTTCTGGTATTCTTCCTCTTTGCCGGAGCGGCCTTCACCCAGGTGGGCTACCTTTTTTTCCTCCCCGCGCTCCTGCTGGGAGTGATGCAGATGCGCATCTTCTCCCTGAAATCCTTTCTGGCGGCCCTGCTGGGCACCATAACGCCTCCCTGGATACTTTTCGGGTTCGGGCTGGTGACGCCCGACCAACTTCAGTGGCCCGGAATGGCATTTGAACTATGGCACCTTTTCGAGAGCAACGACATGGTGCCAACGTTCGTCACCATCGGCGTGACGCTTCTCACGGGCATCGGATTCACCGTGGCTAACCTGATGAAGATACTCAGCTACAACTCGCGCGTACGCGCCTACAACGGCTTCCTGACGATGATGCTCATCTACACAAGCGTGCTGGTGGTGCTGAATTTCGGCAACTTCATGTTCTACGTTCCGCTGCTCAACTGCCTGGTGGCATATCAGATAGGGCATTTCTTCACCTACCGCCGCAACAACCGCAGCTATGTGGCCATTTTGGCTGTGGCAGCAGTCTACGTAGCCCTTTATATCTGGGCGGTTGCAGCCTGACTACTTATTTCCCGATGACAAAACGAATCGTAATCGAATCGCATATCCCGTTTGTAGGCAATCAGCTCGACGGGATAGCCGAGGTGGTACGCCTCGCTCCCGAAGAGATAACCCGCGAAGCCGTAGCCGACGCCGACGCGCTGATAGTACGCACGCGCACACGCTGCGACGCCTCGCTGCTCGAAGGCTCGCGCATGGGCCTGGTGGCCACCGCCACCATCGGCACCGACCATATCGACAAGGAATACTGCCGTGCCCGCGGTATCGAGGTGGTGTCGGCACCAGGTTGTAATGCCCCCGCCGTAGCGCAGTACGTCTGGGCATCTATTCTTTCAATTCGACCTAAGGTCGAGGGACTTACAATCGGCATCGTCGGGCTGGGACATGTAGGGACCATTGTGGCCGACTGGGCGCGCCGCCTCGGCGTGCGTGTGCTCCCATGCGACCCTCCGCGCGAGCGCGAGGAAGCACGCAGCGACTTCTGGAAGGGGTTGCCGCCGGTTCCCGAACCATTCGTCGACTTCACCACTATTGCCCGTGAGGCCGACATCATCACATTCCATACACCCCACACCAAAGAAGGGCTCGACCCCACACATCATCTGGCCGACGAGAAGTTTTTCAACGCTCTGGAGCGCCGGCCCATCGTAATTAACGCCGCGCGCGGTCCCATCGTGGCCACAGAAGCCATTTTAAGGGCCATAGAAGCGAAGAAAATCAGCGAAGCGGTAATTGACTGCTGGGAGGGTGAACCGTGCATCAGCGAGCTTCTGCTGACCTCGGCCGCCATAGCCACCCCACACATAGCCGGATACTCTATCGAAGGCAAACAGCGCGCCACCGCTGCCGCCCTCCGCGCCGCCCTCCGATACTTCGGCGCCCCGGCCGAGCGCATCGCCTCCATCACCGCCCCGGCCGCCTACAATTCCGACATCCATATTAACCCTGAAGCCATCCTCGCCTCCTACAACCCCCTGGCGGACACGGCCACCCTCCGCGCCGAATTCACCCCTGCCCGCTTCGAACAGCTCCGCAACACCTACCCCCTCCGCCACGAACTCCTCTAATCCCCACTTGGCGCGTAGCGTCGGAGCGGATAGCGGGCGAGGCCGTCGAGGATAGTGCGCGGCTTTGTGTAAAGGAGGGGGTATTCCTGCTCGGGAAGGAGCATCCAGGAGTCGAAATAGTCGATGCCGAAAACCCTGAAGAGATGGCTCTTGTCGGCGATTGCGCCGATGCTGCGGCGCTCGGTGAATGCTATTCCGCGCTCGCGAAACTGCTGGCGCATCGTCGGGGTCAGATTCACGGTCTCAATGGGCTTGCCGAGCGCCTTCTGCGTTGTGAAAACGTAGTTGATATAATGGGTGTAGGCAAGACGCGAGGCGAGCGTCAAGGCGCCGGAAACAGCTCCGTTGGCGCATACAAGAAGAAATACGGCTGTTCGCAGAATCCGGTTCAGACGCGTCCGGCTCTTTTGGCCAAGTAGCGAGACTATTACCGGGGTTATAAGAGCGAGCCAGAGAAAAGGGATGTATCTCGCCCACCAGGACTGCTCGAAGAGCAGGCTCATGGCAAAAACGAGGCCGTAGACCGTCCACCACCGCTTCGACGGCCGGTTTATAACCATAAGGATTAGGCCGATAACGAGGCATGGGAACATCAACACCCCGAAGCCGTTAACGCGCATGTCGCCCACATAGGAGGCCTGCAGTCCTTCTGCCGTCACGTCGCCGCGAAGAAGGGCCCAGGGCGTATCCGATAGGGAGAGCAACGATTTCGCAAAATATTCAAAGCGATTCCCTCCGGTAAACATCGCCGGAGTATTAGCGGTCATTATGTCAACGCCGTCGCCGCCGATGAGCGGGTAAAAGGGCGATAGATAGCCGGTTGTATTGGTGACGTACGGATTGAATCCTATCACTGCCACTCCCACCGCCAGCCCTGCGACAGCGACTACCAGGCAACGCCGGAACAGTGCAAACCTTTTAAAGCACAAAAGCCACACCGCAAAGACGATACACTCCACACCGAGATAAAAGAAGTGGGTGAACTTGGTGTTGATGCCCAGACCGATGGCAAAAAACAGCACAAGCCACGCGAAAATATCGGTTTCATCACGATACAGGCGCAGAAAGGCGCAGATAAGCAGAATCGTCTCGAACCATATGCAGAAGTCATTGTAGAACGACAGCATCTGTCTGATTGCCACAGGATTTAAGGCTGCTATAACCACGAGCATTATACTCCATTTGACCGTTATTTTCGGCCATATCATCCTGACAGTGCTCCACATCAGCGCCAGAGCCGCTGCAGCGAGGCAGAAATTCACGCACTTCGCAGTCTGGAGATTACACGTGAAGGCAAGAACGGTAGCGCCCGTCAGCTCCAGAAGCTTGGCATAATGCGCAGCCCACACCGAGCCGTTCCTGGGTGTTTCATTGATTGGATTCCAGCCGTCGGTCAGCATCACCGAAATATCGTAGTGATAGCCCATGCTGTCGAAAGTAGTATCGTAAACCGCCCGACAGACCGCAATCGCCGCCGACATAAACAGTACCCCTATTGCCGAGGCGGCGATGCCTCTGCGTCGGTCGGCCGAGAGCAGCGTATTACCGATAAGCGCCAACACAAGCGAGACCGGGAAAATCCATGGCGCAATCCGTCCTCCGGCCAGAAGCACGCTCCCCGCAATCACCGCATCAAACCATAGAGCCATAAGCAAAAACATGCCGAAAAGCCCCGCCCGACTCTCAGCATATTTCATTATCAGCAGTTTGCTCTCACACTGATATTCAGTCTTTTGCTTTTCCATTATGGCTACAATAAATTCGGTATTACTGCGTCCTCGCAGCAGATGGCAGCGGCCAGGGAGTTCATGGCCAGGCAGTTCCGACGGGTGAGACTTTCGCCAACCCCCACATTAAGCCCGGCCGAAAGAATTAGCATACAGCCTGACTCGCAGAGGTCGAAATCGTGGCCGACCGGCTTGTAGCGGTCGTCCATCCGGTTGGGAACAATCAGGATAAACCGGCCATCGATGGCATCGGTCCGGTCGTGCACCGCCTTCTCGGCCGGCGATATGAACGGCGAAACGAGCACACCGCCGTTTGAGGCGGTGTAAAGCCATTGTTCGAGATTGTTGCGGCGCGTCTCCTCGGAATCAGCGCGGTGCACCACAACCTGCTCCCGAAACGGGTTTTCGAGCAGCTGAAAATTCCCATAGGCCTGATAGACCTCCTTCCCTATCCTCAGCGAATTCGTGCGCCTGAAAGACTCCGGAAATGCCCTCCGCACCGCCAACCTCCTCGGATTCTCCCGTATATACCGGTAGAGCGTATCAAGAGACCTCCGCGCATGAAGGATACAATCGTAAAAATCTTCATCGAAAATAGGGCTATCGAAGCCGGTCAATTCGCGATAATCCTTATGAATCTGAATCGTGAATTTTCCGATATACTGGCCCAAATGGAGATCGGTCGGAGCGGTAACAAACAGAAGAAGATGCAGATGGTCAGGCATTATGCTGTACTGAAGTATTTTCAGATTCGCATTTAGCGCTGATATATTTCTTATATTCTTCTCAATAATCGCGCCAAGCGGGCTGCGCGCTATCCCGGCTGTCGGAAAGTCGCCGCATAAACTTCCGAAAGCCGGTATGCCAGCGGCTTTTGAAATCGTTATATGATAGATACAACGAGAGCGGTAATCATGATTAAACTTGCGCGGCATAGGCGGCTTTTGCTTGGATTAAAAATACCCAGCGGCAAGCCGCTGGCACGAAAACAAAAGATTATGGGAGTTTACCCGAATTACTGATGAGGGAGTAGAATTATATCGATTCTTCCTTATGTATAAGCTTTTGTTCCTGGTGCCGTCGGCTTGCCGGCGGAGGAAAAGGGGCGAAAAAGAGAGAAAGAAAGATGCGAAAGAAAAGAGAGGAATCGGCGGGGAGAGATGGAGGGCAAAAACCGGACGGACGTTATTTCAGGCCCCAGGAGGAGCGGTCGAGGTTGCGGTAGGAGACTGCCTCGTGCATGTGGATTGCAGAGATGGGGAAATCGGGATCGGCGGCGGTGTTGGCAGGGTCGAGGTCGGCGATGGTGCGGGCAACCTTGAGAATGCGGTCGTAGGCGCGGGCGCTCATGTCGAAGCGCGTCATGGTGGTTTCCAGCACGCGCATGGCCTCGTCGGCAGGGCGCGCCCAGCGGGCTATGAGGCGTGGCGTCATCTGGGCGTTGCAGTGCACGCCCGGGGTGTCGGCAAACCGCCGGCTCTGGATTTCGCGCGCACGCACCACGCGCGCACGGATATCGGCCGATTTCTCGCCTGACGCCATCGACTGCAGCTCCATGAACGGCACGGGAAGTATTTCCACCTGGAGGTCGATGCGGTCGAGCAGCGGACCGGAAATACGGCTGAGATAGCGCTGTACCTGCACCTGCGAGCACTGGCATTCCTTGGTTGGATGGTTGTAGTAGCCGCACGGACAGGGGTTCATCGACGCCACAAGCATGAACCCGGCGGGGTAGTCGACGGCGTATTTGGCGCGAGATATGTTGATGTGACGATCTTCGAGCGGCTGCCGGAGCACTTCGAGCACCGACCGGCTGAACTCCGGAAATTCGTCGAGAAAGAGCACTCCATTGTGGGCGAGCGAAATCTCGCCCGGAACGGGATTGGTACCTCCTCCTACAAGTGCCACGGGCGAAATAGTATGATGGGGAGCCCGGAATGGACGGGTGGTCATAAGCATGGAGCCACCCTTGAGTTTGCCCGCCACGGAATGGATTTTGGTGGTCTCCAGCGCTTCGCCGAGCGTGAGAGGGGGCAAAATGGAGGGAAGACGTTTGGCCATCATCGACTTGCCGGCTCCGGGAGGGCCCACGAGCAGAATATTATGGCCGCCAGCACAGGCTACCTCGAAAGCCCTCTTTACGTTTTCCTGCCCTTTGACATCGGAAAAATCGAAATCGAACGAAGCATAGGCCCGGCTGAACTCCTCGCGGGTGTTCACCACCGTGGGCGCGGGATGTGTGTTGCCGGCGAGAAAATCGATTACCTCGGCGAGGCTTTCCATCCCATACACCTCCAGATTATTGACTACGGCGGCTTCGAGAGCGTTGGCCTTGGGCAGAATGATTCCTTTCAGTTTCCTGGCCCGCGCCATGATGGCCATAGGAAGCACCCCTTTAACGGGGAGCAGGGTGCCGTCGAGGCTCATTTCTCCCATTATCAGATAGTCGCCGAAACAGTTGGCCCCGATCTGGCCGTCGGCGGCAAGTACGCCCAGCGCAATCGGGAGGTCGTAGGCCGGTCCTTCCTTCTTCACGTCGCCCGGTGCCAGGTTGACAACCACCTTTTTGCGCGGAAATTCGTAGCCGGCCTGCTGAATGGCTGATACGACGCGTTCGCCGCTCTCCTTCACGGCCGTATCGGGCAATCCGACCATCACGAACTGTATGCCCGTGTCGGTAAGTACTTCTACGGTTACGGGGATGGCATCAATGCCCTGAATGGCGGCGGCTAAAATCTTTACGAGCATGGCGGCGGAAAAGGAATATGGATATTCTGAATTTTATTTGATAACGAAAGCCCCGAGGGGATCAGCAATCAGCGGCGCGGCTTTTTGCCTGTAAGGGCAATCGAGCTCGCGGCTTTAGCCGACGGACCGCGGTAGAGCACCCTCATGGTGGAATCAGTCACCACAAACCAGGGCATACCGGCCACGGCTATATCGTCGAGTCCCATTATGGCAAACGGAGCGGGGGTCCATCCGCGCTTCACGCCCGGAAAACGTCCGATCGAATCGGTTTTGGCAATCTCGCGCAACGACGCCAGCCACGCGGCTGTATCCGGATCGGCCGAAATATCCACGATATTCACTTTGGGCGTCGAGGAGGCCGAAACGCTACGGAGCATTCCCACAACCGAATCGGAGGCACGGGAACCGGCGTCGGTGAACATCAGCAGGCTGCGGGCCGACGTGCGAGGGTCTACAGTAAGCATCTGCCCCTTGCGGTCGGCAATTGCAAAGGATTCGATTCTGACGGAATCGACGGGCACGGCCAGTCGCCGGGCAAGATCGGATATGCCGCGCAGCGATGCACATCGCGACACCTTGTCGCTGACACACTCCACGAGTTCCAGCGCCTGCGCTTCGTGGCCCGGAATGTAAAAATAATTTGCCAGAAGTGTTCCCGACGCATAGCGGTCGGGGTTATCGCGCACATATGCCGCCACGGCTGCGTTGAGAGAGTCGTGATTGCTCGACCGGACAGCATCTGCGTTGGCCTTCAGAAATTTAGCAACACCTTCGGCATCAGCATTCCCTTTAAATTCCACCGACATAGGGTCGGCAAGACTGAAGGTTCCTTCGATATTGTCGCCGGGAGCGGCGTTGAAAGCGGCAAGCAGGCGGCCGTTGCCGGTATAAAGGCGTACCATTACCGGCGCTCCAGCGCGGGCATCGACGGCAAACTTGCCGTCGACAGCCGTGGCAGTGACGTTCTGCACGGCGCCGTTGTCGAAATATATCAGACGCAGATTGCCCGTGCCGAAATCCGTGATTTTACCATTGATACGAAACGCTCCGTCGTTGCCACACGAGGAGAACGCCAGGAGTGCCGCGACAGCCATTAGAAACGCCGCTATTTTTATGAGTATCTTATTCATTTCTCCAGATTTCAGAAAAAGTTTCCCCGTCGGGCGAACTTTCGGCCTTCCGACAAGGTATATACGAGAGGATGGTGGCCTAATCAGGACGACGTCCTGCCAGCCTTCCCCTACAAAGGTAGGCGTTTTCTGCCAATTTTGCCGAACATGGGATGATAAATTGAACTATCCCCGATGACAAAAATCATCGGCAAATATCTTATCTTTGCAAACGTTAACAGTGATGCTTCTTAAATCGCTTCACATCACGTCTTCTATATGGGAGCCGAGAGGAAAGGACTGAATATTAGCCGACTGCTTGGATGGCTGCTGGCAGCAGCAGCCGTGTGCTGTGCCATACCTGCAAAATCCCAGATTGTGACACTGCCCGACGAGAAAATGAACGTCGATTCGCTGCGTCGTGCATTTGCCGACACCCACTATTATTTCGGCCTCTACAAAGACAACTATTTCATCTTCGGGCCGCCGGTGGGAAAGAAACCCACCGCCGACAACACCAACGTGAAATTCCAGATTTCCGTTGCCCAGAAACTTACCAAAAACACGCTTCCCTGGGGCACATATCTCTATCTCTGCTACACACAGAAGGTGTTCTGGAACGTTCTTGAGAACTCCATGCCGATGACCGATCTCAACTTCAATCCCGGTATCGGCCTGGCAAAGCCATGGTTCATCAAAAACCGCTTCGTCGGGCGCCTGAGCCTACAGCTCGAACACGAGAGCAACGGCCGCGACGGCGAAGAGTCGCGTTCGTGGAATAAAGTATCGTTCGGCGGCAGCGTGATGGTGGATCCCAACTTCGTGGTGTTCGGCAAATACTGGATTCCCATCGTCGACGGTGTAAACAACAAGGACATCCTTCACTACTGCGGCATCTACCAGCTCGGCTTTCAGGTGCAGAGCATAAACCGCAAGGTATCCGTATCGCTTACAATGGTGAAACGTAAGGGCAATATCTTCAACTACAATGTGATTCTTGAGGGCGCATACCGCTTCTCGCGCCAAAGCAACCAGTATCTGTTCGCACAGTTTTATTCCGGCTACGGCGAGGGGCTCCTCGCCTATAAAGAGTATCATCAGCAGTTCCGCATCGGTATAGTCATCAAGCCGACCTTGTTCTCCGAATATTGAGCCGCCGTTGAAGGCGTGCCATAACGGCCCATCTGCCAACACCTCCGCCATCCGGACAAATACAAAGCGGTGTGTCAAAATGCTGAATTCTGACACACCGCTTCTGTTTTTTATCAGTTGACTTTATTTCTTTTCGGTAGCCGGACGCTCGATGCCGTCGGCGCAGGCGAACCTTACTATGTCTACGACCTCAACCTGCGGTTTTCCGACGGCCGCACAAAATCTATCCGCGTAGATGCCGCACGCTACAACCGCACACGCACGGGCGCCACACTCACGCTTCCGATGGAGCGAGGCCTGCTGGGCTGGCCGGTGATAACGCGGTCGTTGGAAGCAAAAGATACAGAGAATTAGCTCTCGGCACCGTCGGTGGGAAGGGCGGAAGCGTTGCGGCGGAGGCCGGCGAGTTTGGCGCGTTTTATGGCCGAATGGCGGAAGATGGCCGAGAAGGCCGGCTGGTCCATCTGCATGATGTCGGCACGGCTCAGGCATCGCAGCGCGGGGCGCATACGGAATTCCTCGAGCGCAGTTTCCGGCACACCGACATTGTGGGGACATACCTGCTGACATACATCGCATCCATAGACGCAAACGCCCATCAGACGCCCTAACTGACGACCGCCAAGTTCGGCGGGAAGCTCTCCGCGATGCTCGATGGTAAGATACGAGAGGCAGCGGCGCGCGTCGAAACCCGAGGAAGCACGCAGAGCGCCTCCGGGACAGGCTGCCACACAGCGGCCGCATCCGTCGCACTGCCGCACCATCGGCTCGTCGGGCGCGATTTCCACATCAGTAAGTATTTCAGCCAAAACAACATAGCTACCCCACCCCGGCACAATCAGCAAACGGTTGCGCCCCGTGAATCCCACCCCGGCCTTCACGGCCCAGTAGCGCTCGATTATCGGCGCCGTATCCACGCAGATGCGTTGCTGATGGCCGATACTGCCTAAAAGTTCCGCAACGGGCTGCAGACGGCTTCTGAGGACTTCGTGGTAGTCGTCGCCACGGGCATAGCGCGCCAGTTTCAGCCCGGCGCACTCGTCGGAATCATAATAGGGGAAAGCGCAGACCATGATGGTGCGTGCGCCGGGAAGCAGGAGCGCGGGATCGCGACGCACGTCGGGATAGCGCTCAAGATAGGCCATGGAGCCGTGACACCCCTCGCCTATCCATGATTCGTAGCTCCGGCACACTGCGGTGTCGACGGGCTCGCAGCGTGCGAAACCTGCCGCACAGGCGCCTGCGCTCATTGCAGCGGCGCGAAGGGTAGCCTTGAGGTCGGAGGGGATCATTTCGAAGCAGTTGCGTCGTCGGGCTGCCCCGTAGGAATCCTGGCGAAGGTATAGCCGCGCGCGAGCAACCATTCTATGGCCTGCGGAAGGACGGCTTTCATATTGCGCTCAGCCTTTAGCGAATCGTGAAACACGATGATCGAACCGTTACGGGCATAGCGGCGCACGTTGGCAAACACCTGCTCGGGCGTGAGCTTCTTGGAGTAGTCGCGAGTCACCAGGTCGTACATCACGATGTTGTAGCGGTCCTTGATGGCACGCGCCTGCTTCCAGCGCAGCAATCCGTGGGGAGGCCGGAAAAGATCGCTCCCTATCAGGTCGTTGGCCTCGGAAATGTCGTGCATATAGCGGTAGGCCGTAACCTTCATGCCCTGCAGATGGTGCATCGTGTGGTTGCCCACACTGTGGCCGCGGCGACGCACCTCCTCGAGCAGCTGCGGATTGCGGGCCACATTGTCGCCTACCATGAAAAAGGTCGCCTTGATGCCATAGCGGTCGAGGGTGTCGAGCACCCACGGCGTCACCTCGGGGATGGGGCCGTCGTCGAAGGTGAGGAACACGACCTTCTTGTCGTGGCGCTTGAGGCGCCAGATAGCCTCGGGAAAAAGGAGGCGGTAGAATAGCGGCGGTTGCTCGATCAGCATATCTGGGGCAGCGGATTACGCGTTATTTCGACGGAAGGAAATTTTCGAGATCAGCAAGCGATATGCCGTTGGCTATCAGCTTCTCGCTAAGAGCGTCTGTATCGCCGTCGAACTCGGTGTAGGTCTGAAGCAACTGATACAGATAGGTGGGCACATAGCGGTCGGTAAGGCTCAGGCCGCTGAATCCGCTTCCCGGAAGCGTGCGGCGCAGCTCCATGAAGTAGGGCAGATACTTGCCGTAGCGCATAATCTCGTCCTCAAGAATCTTCAGACCTTTTGCGCGCGCATTCTTGTCGCCGGTCTCGCGCGCCACGCGCAGATAGACGTCGGCCACGGAATATCCCGTCTGGATGCTGTAGGGCACGATGCGTGTGGGCAGCTTCTCGTCCATGAGGTCAAGCACCTTCACAGCCTTGGCATAGCGGTCGGCAGCATAGACCATATCAGGTTCGGGGGTAACGCCGGAAATCGAATCCGTAAGCGGACGTGCGGCATTGTATCCCTCCACGAAAAGTGCGTAGGCCAGATCGCTGATTGCCGTGCGGTGTGTGCTCACCATGCGGCGCACCGTCTCGTCAAGATAGATGTCGCCGCTGTCGCCGAGTGTGTCGAGGCCGCCCCAGCGGAATTTGTTGGTCACGACGTCGTACATCTTGTCGGTGGCCGTCCAGGTAGCCCGCTCGCCGTCGGGATTGTAAAGCGGCGAAACCTGATAGGCCAGACCCGTGTTGCGCAGGTAGGGCGAAAGCGAGAGATAATATTCGTCGGGCACGGTCATGGCGAAGTAGGCCGGGCGGTTCCATCCGTTTTTGGCCGAAGTGGCGATCATGTCGAGCGAGAGGGCCTGGCTCAGCGTAGCGCCTCCGGCGGGATTCGCGGGATCCTTGTAGAGACTTACGAGGATGGCGTCGTCGGACGCAGGAGCCTCCGCCTCGCTTATCACACCGGCTTTCACGGCGGCATCGATGTTGGAGGGGATATACATATTGGGATAACGCCACAGGCGCGAACCCTTCCATTGGGCATCCTTGTTGTGGTAGAGGTCGTCGAGAGCGGCGAGGGCGTCGACGCGCTCAGACTTCATGCTTTCGGGGTCGAAATAGTTGTAGGTGAGGCGGTCGAAGGCATAATCGGCCGGCGAAGCGCTGAAATCGATGGCGCGGGCGCCATCGGTGGCCACACGCATCTGGTTGGCATACCAGTCGGTGGTGAGGTAAGAGAGGTTGACCACTCGCACGTCGGTGCGGTAGCCCTCTACCTCCTGGGCATACCAGAGCGGGAAGGTGTCGTTATCGCCGTTGGTGAAGATTATGGCGTTGGGGTCGAGGCTGGAGAGATAGTTCATGCCGAAATCGCGGGTGGTGTAGCGGCCGGAACGATCGTGGTCGTCCCACGTCTGGCTTACCACCTGCAGAGGCACGAAAATTCCCACGGTAAGCGTGCCGACGGCTACCCAGAGCGCCTTACGCTGGTCGCGGTGGGTTATGATGCCATCCTCGTCGGCCTCATGGTTCTTTAGCAGATAGTTTATGAACGTCCAGAGTCCGGCTACACCCATGCCTACCCAGATGGCGAACGCATAGAATGAGCCGGCGAAAGCGTAGTCGCGCTCGCGTGGCTGCAGCGGCGGCTGGTTGAGGTAGAGCACGATGGCGATGCCAGTCATGAAAAAGAAGAAGAAAATCACCCAGAATTGCTCGATGCCGCGCTTGGAATGGAAAGCCTGCCATGTAAGGCCGATGATGCCCATTAAGAGCGGGAGCATGAAGAACACGTTGTGGCCTTTGTTTCCCTTGCCGTATTCGTCGGGCAGGAGGCTCTGGTCGCCCAGGCGAGGATTGTCGATGAAGGGGATTCCCGAAATCCAATTGCCACGGTTGGCCTCGCCGTTGCCGGCGATATCGTTCTGACGGCCGGCGAAATTCCACATGAAATAGCGCCAGTACATGTAGTTGAGCTGGTAGGTGAAGAAGTAGCGCATATTCTGCGCGAACGAGGGCTGCTGCAGCTGGGCAGTCTGCAGGGTATTGCCCTCGGTATCCACCAGCACCGGAGCATCCACCGTGGGGATGTCGGCCTCCTGAATGCCGGTCCACTCCATATAGCCCGTAGGATGCGAGCCTGCAGAGCTGTACATGCGTGGGAAGAGCATACGTGGTGTCATCACGTAGTTCTTGTCGCTGAGGTATTCGGCATAGCGGTCGGTGCTGTCGGAGGCTGTATTCACTGCCTTGGCATAGATGGTGGTGGCAGGATTTTTCTTATAACCGTAGTTGCCGGCCTTGTCGACCTCGAAAAGAACGGTCGACTTGAACGACGGGCCGTAGAGCAACGGAGTCTCGCCATACTGCTCGCGGCTCAGGTAGGAGCTGAGCGAAAACACGTTGTCGGGTGCGTTCTGGTTCATCGGCGGATTGGCGTGGGATCGGATAAGCAGAAGCGCGTAGCTCGAATAGCCGATGAAAATCACGAGAATGCTCAGCGCCACGAGTGTCAGCACCCTCACGGGGAGCCGCTTGGCGGCGAAGAGCCATACGGCGAGAGCACACACGATAACCAGCGGAATCAGAAGCGAATGGCCGATAAAGGGAATGCCGCTAAGCAACACGGTGAGCAGAAACGAGATGCGGATGCGGTTGACGCTCTTCTGGCGGTAAAGCGTATGGATGCTCCATACGGCCACGGCCACAAAGAGGATGGCATATACAAGCACGCCCGTATTGAAGCTCCATCCGAGAGTATTTACAAAGAAAAGCTCGAAATACTGGCTGACCTCGATGAAGCCCGGCACGAGGCCGAAGAGTATCAGCGCCACGATGACGGCCGAGATGGCCAGGGCGATGAGCGAGCCGGTAGCGGTCGTGTTGCGGAACTTTCGGTAGTAGACCACAAGTACAATGGCCGGAATGCAGAGAAGATTGAGCAGGTGAACGGCTATCGAAACGCCGATGATATAGGCGATGAGCACCAGATAGCGGTCGGCGTGGGGCTCGTCGGCACGGTTCTCCCATTTCAGTATAAGCCAGAATACCAGGGCTGTGCAGAAGCTCGAGAATGCGTAGACCTCGCCCTCTACGGCCGAGAACCAGAAGGTGTCGCTCCAGGCGTACATCAGGGCTCCGCATAAGCCAGATCCGAACACCACGAGTGCCGACGTGAGGCTTATTTCGGTAGAAGCGTCTTTCACGATAAGGCGCTTCACCAGGTGGGTGATAGTCCAGAACAGCAGCAGAATTGTGGCGGCGGAGAGCAGCCCCGACATGGCATTGACCATCAGGGCAGCTTTGGTATAGTCGCCGAATGCGAAGTTTACGAAGAAACGGGCCGCGAGCATGAATATCGGGTTGCCCGGCGGGTGGCCTACCTCAAGTTTGGTGCCCTGGGCGATGAATTCCGGACAGTCCCAGAAACTTGCCGTAGGCTCGAGCGTGCAAAGATAAGTCACGGCGGCGATTACAAAGCAAAGCCAGCCGAGAGCGTTGTTCAGCAGCCGGTAGCGGCCGAGCGATAATGTGCGTGAAGTCTGCATTTAAAATGTGGGTAACATGGTGGGCACGTATGCCCGCTTCAAACTGCAAATTTACTCCAACCCCCTCTTTTCCCCAAACTTTTCACTTTTTTTCGCACGCATAGCTCCCGATAAACACCCTGATTCCATTGATTTCCACCCCACTTGATGTAGCCACAAAAAAAAATTACTCGTCGTCACGACGAATAATCTTCTTACCTTAAATCTAATACCATGAAAAACTGATGCAAATATAGAGCTAATATGTTTTACAGCATAATTTTTGAGCAAAAAACTTTATCATATTAACCCTATTTAACAATTGAGGCTACCAAAAAACCTATTTTGCCGACATAATGTCATCAAATCCGCCTGTTTATAAACATGTTGCCGTTTTGGCGGCAGTTTTGGCGTCAGAGAGCTTTTTTTTCAGCTTATGAGTGAAAAAATCCGGACAGCGGCGTATATCGAGAAAACAGACAGCGCTGTCCGTTGTAAGGAGCATAAATTATAGCGTGATGGCTCAGACCTCCGGAATCGGGTGGCATTTCCACCTCCGGGCGCACCGCGTGGCCCAGACAGCGCAAAGGAAATAAACAGCCGCCAGGCCCCACAGCCAGAGATAAGGCTCGCTCTGAAGTGCCAGCGGCGACCCGTTGTTGTTTATGTTTATGAACCCCTCCACACCCCATGTGGAAGGAATCAGATTGCCGAGCCATATCCACGCGCTGTTCATGGCATAGCGCGGCCATGTCAGACCGGAAAGGAAAAGGAACACTACAGAGGTGAAAACTACCACCACAAACGAGCTCTCGCGCTCGCTTACAATGCCCTGGATTGCCTGACCGAGGAATGCCGTGGCCACAAGCAGCGGAAGAATGAAGAGGAAGTAATCGTGAAGTTCGCCGATATGCGGAAAAGAGAACATCAGCGGAATGTAGTGGAGGGCATAGACGGCAAGAGGGAGATACAGCGCCACGTAGCAGAGCGACTTCCCCACCACGGTGGCCGATGCCGAAGCCGGATATGCAAGAGGATCCACCCCGCCGTTACGGCGCCGGCGGTCTTTCGATGTTCCTGCGAGCATTGTGATGCCCAGAAGCATACTCTGCTGAAGAATCAGCACCACGATACCCGGAATGATGAACGATGCGAAACCTTGCTGCGGAACGCCGAGGAAATAGGCTTCTGTACGTATCGACGAATTGTTGCTTACGGGCAATCCGAGGGTATTGATAGCCTCCTGACGCAGATCGGAATCGGTGGCCATCTGCAGCTCCGTGAGCGAAGAGAGGAAAGTGCGGTAGCGCAACAGCAGGCTGACGTCGCTGTAGAAATGCACGAGCCCCTGCTCTCCGCGCCCCACACGCTCAGAATAGTCGGATGGAATATATATCACACCGAAACATTTCTTTTCGGCCCACCAGCGCCTAGCCTCCTCGATATTGGAGGCGTAGCCGCATATCTTCATTGCCTGGGTGGCGTCGGCGTGACGCACAAATTCGCGCGAGAGCGACGTACGGTCGGAATCGACAACCGCCACGGGCATGTCGCGCGTAACCTCCGGATTGTAGATCAGGGAGTATACGATGGGGTAAACCAGCGGAAGAGCGAAGAAAAACAGCATGATGCCCGGGTCGCGGAACACCATACGGAATTCCCGCCAGAAAACATGGGCTGCGTCAGAAAACCATTTCATAAGCTGTTTCTTTGATAGTTAAGGCACATAGACCGGCTTGAGCAGATGGCGTTTCATCAGTGGCGTCAAGGCCACGGCCAGAATCGGGAACACCAGTAGCCCCACATAATTAAACCGCGTGAAGAATACCGGGAGGCCGTTGAGCGCCACGTCGATATAAATCAGGAAATAATATCTTACGGGGAGCAGATAGGAGAAGATTCCCATCGCGCCATACATCGACTGCACCGGAAACGAGAAGGCGGCCAGCGAGAAAGCGAGAATGCCGCTCAGACAGCATATCGAGAGCGCCAGACGCATATTCGGCACGGCGGCACACGCAATCACGGCGAAACTCTGGCAGGCAACCACAAACAGAAATGCCGCGAGGAGCATAGCCGCCAACGAGCCGTTCATCGGAAAATGATGCCAGCCGAACATCATCGACACCATACCGAATGCCAGCACGGTGAAAATCAGCGTCTGAGGAAGAAGCTTTCCGATAACGGCCGTCCAGATATCGCCGCGGGCCGTGCGCAACCATTCAATTGAGCTGCCGCTTTTAATCTCGTGGGTGATGGCGTAAACGGTCATGATGAAAATCATCAGCTCGAGCAATCCGGGGAGAAACGACGTCGACAGATAGTAGGAGTAGTTGAGCCATGGATTGTTGAGCGGGTGCGACGCCACGTCCATCGGCTGAAGAAATGTTCCCGCGAGCTTGGGCGACATGCCGCGTTCAACCATCGACGTCTGCACCACGCGCCCCGAGGTAGTCACAGCCAGAGTCTTGAACCCTTTGAACACCAGCGTGCCCGGCACATAGTAGGTCAGATTGTTGTAGAATGTAAGCGTGGGAGCGTCGCCCGAAATGGCGTCGCGCTCGAAATCGCGCGGAATCACGAAGAATCCGAATATTTCTCCGCGCTGCACGGCCCGGATGGCGTCGTTGTAGCTCTCCACGGTCTGAACAATGTCAACCAGCTCCATGGCGTCGAGCGAACGCGTGGTCTGGCGCGACAGCGACGTGTGGTCGAGGTCGACTATGGCGGCGGGCACCTTCAGCGGCAACCCCTCGCTCAGCAGCGAGACGAAGAAAAAGGCGAAGCAAACGGGCACCACGGCTATTCCCACCAAATAGATGGGACGCGAGCACAGGCGTCGCCATTCGCGCTTTATTACGCTTAAAATACCCATATTCCTCTTTGCTTTTTATGTTTAGTTACTCACCTTACATTGCTGTGATTTTGCAGCATCCCTCCCTACAATAGTCTGTGTTTACAGGGTAGATACCGACCGGGGCCTTCAGTCCTTGTAGATTACGGTCATACCCGGGCGCAAATCGGGAAGCTGCTCGGTGGGCCGGGCCTTCACCTCGAAAGTCTTCGAATCCCAGTCGCCGGTAGTCTTGGTGGCGTGCCAGGTAGCGTAGCTGCCCAGATCGCGGATATAGTAGATTTTAGCCTTGGTCTCCTTGCGGCCGAGCGCCGGTATCATCACTTCGATTTCCTTGCCGAGAGTCATATCCTCGAGATACTCCTCGCGCACGTTGAAGGTAATCCACTTGTCCTGGATTTTGAGCAGACTCATGATGGGTGCGCCGAGCGACACGAGCTCCCCTACATGGGGATAGACCACATCAATCTGGCCGTCGCAGGGAGCGGTGAGATACTGGTCCTCCAACAGAGCCTGCACTTCGCCAACGCCGCCTTTAGCCACGTCGACCATGGCTGCGGCCGATTCCTTATCCTCGCTCTGTGCGCCCTGCTTTGCCAGTTCATACTGGCTTTTGGCTGCCGAGGAAGCGGCTACAGCCGCATCGTAGGCGGCTTTGGCTTCGTCGCGTTTCTGCTCGCTCATCACGCCCTCGGAATATAGGGTCTGCATGCGGTCGTAGGTCTTTTTGGTGATTGACTCGGCCGAGCGGGCCTGCTGCCAGAGATCGTAGGCGCTTTGGATAATCTGTGAGCGCGTTCCGGCGTCGACCTTGCGGTTCATGGCCTTGGCGGCGGTCTCCAACCCCATGGCCTGCATCAGTTTGGCGTCGGCAAGGCTCGAATGGATGTGCACGAGGGTGTCGCCGGCCTTAACCATGTCGCCCTCCTCGACATATAGATCCACCACGCGCCCGGGGAGCTTGCCCGAGATGCGCACGGCCGTGGCGTCGGCCTGCCCCTCGATTATCTCGTCGGGCTTGTTGAGGAAAAGGAATCCTACAATGGCCAGAAGAGCCACTACTACCACTACGATGGCAAATGCGCCCATCAGCGTTTTATTCTCCTTTTTGGCTTCGGGAGTCAGCTGTTCGAAATCAGGCATATCGTATGTTGCTTTTTATGGTTTATAATCAGTTTGTTTTCAGAGTTTACGACACGCAGCTCAATAGCCCAGAGTGCCGAGAACCTTCGAAAGATAGACGTCGCAGAGTTTCACGTCGATCATCGCGTCGATATTCTCGCTGTGGGCCTTGAGCCAGGCGGTCTGGGCGGCCATCACGTCGTCGGTGGTTATTACCCCCTCGCGGAAGCCGAGGGTAGCCGTACGCAGGTTTTCCTGAGCCTTGGCGAGATTCGATTCGGTGGCCAGATAGGTCTTCACGGCTTCCTGAGCCTTGTAGGCGGCCTGGCTGACCTGAAGGTCGATTTTCTCGCGCGCGTCGGCTACCTGAATTTTCGATATTGTCTCGGCCGAGCGGGCAGCGCGGTAGCCGTTGTAGTTGCCGCCCCAGTGCCAGAGGGGAATCTTCACCATCACCCCCACGGAGAATGCGCCGCCGAAGCGGTTCTTGAAGCCGTCGAACATATTGGGATTGGTAAAGGAGTAACTGCCGATCAATGCTATGTTGGGAAGCATCTCGGAAAGAGCTACACGTTTCTGCTGCACGGTGGCCTCCGAGGCCATCTCGAGCGCGCGCAGGTCGGGGCGCCTGGAGTATACCTCCTCCATCTTGTAGCGTGTGGCTATTTCAGCCGATGGAATCGCCTGGGCCACCCCTTCGTCGGCCACGTTGATGTCGGAATGCACCGGCAGCCCGCATATCTGGGCAAGCGCCATTCGGCTGAGCGAAAGGCCGTTTTCCACTTTCAGTAGGTCTACATTCGCCTCGTTGAGCTTCACGTCGACGCTCAGCAGATCGCTGCGGGTGGCCACTCCCTGGTCGAGCATGAGCTTCACGTTGCGGTCGAGCGTGTCGAGCAGGTTGACGTAGCTCTTGGCCAGGCGGTACTTGGCGTTGAGCGACACCACGGTCCAGTAAGCGGCGTCGACGGCATAAATCACGTTCTGGCTCTCGTTTTCCTGAAGCATGCGGTTGGCCTCCTCCTGGATTTTTGCCAGACGGTTCATCGCCACGATCTTACCACCCATATAGATGGGCTGGGTGAGCGTCACGGCGCCAAAAAACACGTTGTGGATGTCGAACTCCATCGCCTCCTTGGGGATGAGCGCCACCTCCGACGGAATGGGGGTACCGTCAGGAGTGGTGACGGGCTGATGGGTAATGGGGTTTGTCACTACGTTGAACTCATAGCTCTGCGTAGCCAGGTTGAAGCTCTTGGTAGGCAGAAGCTGATCGGAGTCGAAGAGCGACAGCTTTTTCTGATTATAGGTATACCCTCCGGCGAAATCGAGTGCGGGCAGATAGGCCGCGAAGGCCTGCTTGCGCTGGTAGCCGGCCTGGCGCACGCGCTCAGCCTTAACCATCAGCTCCTTATTGTTGCTCAGGGCCATGGCGCGGCAGGAATCGAGCGAATATGTCTCGGCTGTGGATACAGGCGCCGATACGGCTCCGGCAAGGAAGACCCACAATGCTGCGGTTAGCTTTTTAGTGTATTCCATAAGTTGAAACGTTTTGGCATTGCAAAATTAGCTAAACAAAACCATCCCCACAGCGGCCTTGTTCAGTAAAAACAAGCATTTTGCCCCAAATGTTGGAACTTATGTGAAATTAACGTTTCTGCCGGCTGCCTCAGATGCCGAGAATATTGCGCACAGGCATCCACGCCAGGAGTATCGCCGCAAGCACAAGAAGTGCCGCTGGCGACGTGAGCCGGTCGGCCAGACGTTTCAGCCGTTGCGACTCCGGCATGAGCCACGACAATAGCATCACGGCAAGATATGCCATCGCCAGCGGAAGTATAAGGTTGGCCCGGAGGGCGGCCAAGGGATGGCCGTGAAGGAGAACCATGAACGCGCGCTGACTTCCGCACCCCGGGCACTCCCACCCCGTAGCCCACTTCACGGGGCAGCGCGGCATGAAGCCTGTGGCGTTAACGATCCATAGATACAAAGTGAAAAAGGCCGCCGCCATCAGGGCGACGGCGGCGGCTTTTATGAGTCGGGGTCTGCTTACGCGTGGCATCAGAACATCCCCATGAAGGCTATCTGGAACGGCCAGCTGACCGCGCCAAGAACTATTGCGGCTATGATAAACCACTGGGCGAGCTCGCTGTAGCGCTTGGAACGCTCCAGGTCGCCGCGGTAGTAGGCGCTCTTGGTCATCGAGGAAAACACGATGGCCGGAATGCCAACGATTGTGCAGCAGAGCACGGTCACGATTACAGACCATGCGATGTAGGCCGGCGGACAGGGCTCCACAGCACTGACGGCCGCAGGCGAGGGCGACTGTGCCGTCGGCGCGGGGGATATAGTTTCCTGAGCCGTAGTCTCGGCGACGGGGCGCACGGGCTCGACTTCAGGCGCCTCTACAACCTCGATTTCCACCTCGGCTTCGGCCGGAGTCTCAGCCAGGGGTTCGGGTTCCGACTCAGCTTGGGTGTCGGTAGCTGCAACTCCGGCAGCTTCAATCGGTTCAGGAGCCGAAGCGGCTGTGCGGTTCTCAAGCATGGCGGCCAGTTCGGCGATTTCCGAGGCGGGAGTCCAGTCGGGCAGCCCCTCGGTCCATACGAGCGTTTCGGGCTGCAATCCGTTGTCCACAAGCTGGCGACCGCTGTAGGGTCCGTCGTGATGGTCGTCGACGATAATCCAGTAGTTCATCTGATTGGTTTTGCTTTGGTCGGTTTAGAAATACTTTGTCTCAGTGCCCCAGATGGCCGAAAGGAGATTGTTGGCCAGCCCGGATGCGCCGATACGGAAGTATTCGTTGGTGAGCCACTGCTCGCCGAGCACTTCCTTGACGATGCAGTAGTAGGATACGGCCTCCTCGGGTGTGCGGACACCTCCCGCGGGCTTAAAGCCTACCATGCGGCCGGTCTTCTCGTAGTACTCCTTGATGCACTGACACATCACGTAGGCGGCCTGAAGGTCGGCGCCGGGATATTCCTTGCCGGTCGAGGTCTTGATGAAGTCGGCACCGCTATACATGCTCAGAATCGAGGCGGCCTTGATGTTGGCGGCCGTCTTGAGAGCGCCGGCCTCCAGAATCACTTTCAGACGGGCTTCGCGGCAGGAGTGCTTGAGCTCGGAAATTTCGTCGCACACCTCTTCGTAGTCGCCGTCGAGGAATTTGCCGAGATTGAGCACGATGTCGATTTCGTCAGCACCGCCCTCAACGGCCAGAGCGACTTCGGCCACCTTCACCTCGAGGAACGACTGCGACGAGGGGAAGCAGCCGGCCACACAGGCTATGTCGACGTCGCTCACCTCGAGCACGGTGCGTACCACCTGCGAGAAGTTGGGATAAACGCAGATGGCGGCAACGTTTTTCATCTCGGGATGCTCGTTGTCGAAGTCGTTGACGCGCTCCACGAAATCTGCCACGCTGCGCGGCGAGTCGGTCGAGCGGAGGGTGGTGAGGTCTATGCAGTTGAAGAGGAATTTGTAGACCTCTTCGTTCATGTTTTCCTTGAGATTTTCGGCGAGGATTTTGTCGACGGCGACCTTCACGGCGGCATCGTCTTCCGTCACCTTGCTTTCGGCTATAGCCTGATGATATTTGTCTTCCATAATGTCAATTTTTTTGTTGTTCGTCTTTTATGGGTGGTTTAAAGTAAGATCAGCCCTCGATTTTGTCGACCTCCAGGTCGCCGTTGAGGATTTCGTGCCAGGGGAGTCCCTGCACGGCCAGCTGCTCCAGGAAGGGATCGGGGTCGAACTCCTCCACGTTGTGTACGCCGGCTTTTTCCCATTTACCGGTGAGGAACATCATGGCGCCCACCATGGCGGGCACGCCGGTAGTGTAGCTCACGGCCTGCATGCCGGTCTCGAGATATGCCTCGTGGTGCGAGCAGTTGTTGTAGATATAGTAGGTCATCGGCTTCCCGTCCTTGTCGAGGCCGTAGATGCGGCATCCGATCGAGGTCTCGCCTGTATAGTTCTCGCCGAGGTTCTGCGGGTCGGGCAGAACGGCCTTGAGGAACTGAAGGGGCACGATTTTCTGACCGTTGTAGTCGATTTCGTCGATGCGGGCCATGCCGATGTCCTGGATTACGCGCAGGTGCGTGAGGTATTCCTGTCCGAAAGTCATCCAGAAGCGTGCGCGCTTTATGGTGGGGAAGTTCTGCACGAGGCTTTCAAGCTCCTCGTGGTAGAGAAGGTAGCTGTCGCGTGGGCCGATGTTCGGATAGTTGAGCGAAGCGTGTATTTCGAGCGGACCGGTGGTGATCCACTTGCCGTCGCGGTAGTAGCGCCCGTTCTGAGTAATCTCGCGGATGTTGATTTCAGGATTGAAGTTGGTGGCGAAAGCCTTGCCGTGGTTGCCGGCGTTGCAGTCCACGATGTCGAGGGTCTCCATAGCCGAGAAATAGTGCTTGGCGGCGTAGGCGGTGAATACACCGCTCACTCCCGGGTCGAAGCCGCAGCCGAGAATGGCCGTCAGACCGGCCTTCTCGAAGCGCTCGCGGTAGGCCCACTGCCAGGAATACTCGAAATGAGCCACGTCGCGCGGCTCGTAGTTGGCCGTGTCGAGATAGTTGACACCGCACTCCAGGCAGGCGTCCATTATCGTGAGGTCCTGATACGGCAGGGCGAGATTGATTACCATTTCGGGCTTGTGGCGGCGGAAAAGCTCGCATAGCTGCTCCACGCTGTCGGCGTCGACGCTGTCGGTCTCGATTTTCGGCAGGTTCGTCTGGCCGCGGCGGGCGGCCGCCTCGGTTATCGCCTTGGCAAGGGCGTCGCATTTCTTTCGTGTGCGCGAGGCAATCACGATTTCAGAGAACACTTCGGGATTCTGCGCGCACTTGTGGGCGCATACGCTGCCCACGCCTCCGGCGCCAATGATGATCACTTTTGCCATTCTTCTTTTGCTGGTAGTTGCGTTTTTAGTTTTTCGGTTGATGTCGCCTTCTTTGTAACAACTTTAAGGCGGTACTAATTTGCAAATATAGGCAAAAAAATGTTGTAGCGCGAGGCAATTCACCGCTTTTTTAGTATTTTTGTATGTAAATGGGCAAACACTCTAAGAACAAATCAGCCGAACTGCAGCAGAAACTCGCAATTCTACCCGAATTGCCCGGCGTCTACACCTACTACGACGCCGAGGGCACGGTAATCTACGTCGGCAAGGCCAAGAATCTCAAGCGGCGCGTGTCAAGCTACTTCAACCGCACCCACGACGTGCTCCGCACCAACCTGCTCGTGCGAGCCATCGCCGACCTGAGCTACATCGTGGTGCCCACCGAGCAGGATGCCCTCAATCTCGAGAACTCGATGATCAAGGAGTACAAGCCGCGCTACAATGTGCTGCTTAAGGACGACAAGTCGTACCCATGGATCTGCATCACCCGCGAGACTTATCCGAGAGTGTTTCTCACCCGCCAGCGCCTGCGCGACGGTTCGAAATATTTCGGCCCCTACACCGAAGCCGGCGCAGCCCGGGCCGTGCTCGAACTCGCCCGCGAACTCTACCCTATCCGTTCATGCCGCATCCCCATCACACCCGATTCGATTGCCCGCGGCAAGGGGCGACTCTGTCTGGAATACCACATGCAGCGCTGCCTGGGATGTTGCGTGGGCCGCATCTCGCCCGAGGACTATGCACGCTACATCGACCACATACGCCTTATCCTCCGCGGCGAGACGGGTGAACTGATGAACTACCTCCGCACCGAGATGGAACGCCTCGCCGGTGAGCTCCGCTTCGAGGAGGCTCAGGCGCTCAAGGAGAAATACCAGCTCGTGGAGCGCTATCGCGCCAAGAGCGTCATCGTAAGCCAGACGCTCGATCAGGTCGACGTGTTCGGCATCGACGACGACGGAGGCAACGATGTGTATATCAACTACATGCACGTGCGCCGCGGCGCCGTGGTGCGCAGCGTCACGCTCCAGTACAAGCGCCGCCTCGACGAGGAGGGTCCGCAGATGCTCGCCTACGCCATGCAGGAGATTCGCTCCCGCTTCAACATTGATTTCGAGGAGGTTATCGTACCGTTTCACCCCGATGCCGACTTCGACGGCGCCGAGTTTACAATTCCTCAGCGCGGTGACAAGGCCAAACTGCTCGACGTGAGCACGCGCAATGCACGTCAGGCAAAAATCGACGCCCTCAAGCAGATGGAGCGCACAGATCCCGAGCAGCGCACCAACCGCACACTCGAACGCATCAAGGCCGATTTCCGCCTCTCGGAACTGCCGCGCCATATCGAATGCTTCGACAACTCCAATATTCAGGGCACAAATCCCGTGGCGAGCTGCGTGGTGTTCCGCGACGCCAAACCTGCCAAACGCGACTACCGCCATTTCAACATCAAGACCGTTGTCGGCCCCGACGACTTCGCTTCGATGAAGGAGGTGCTGACGCGCCGCTATACGCGCCTTATGGAGGAGGCTCCCGACGACCTTCCCCAGCTCATCGTGGTCGACGGCGGCAAAGGTCAGCTCAGCGCGGCCGTCGAAGCTCTCGACGAAATCGGTCTGCGCGGCAAAATCGCTGTAGTCGGCATCGCCAAGCGTCTTGAAGAAATCTACTTCCCCGGCGACAGTTTCCCGCTCTACATCGACAAGAACTCGGAGTCGCTGCGCGTGGTGCAGCATCTGCGCGACGAGGCCCACCGCTTCGGCATCACCCACCATCGCAACCGCCGCTCGAAGTCGGCCATCGTGAGCGAACTTTCGGAAATCAAGGGAATCGGTCCCACCACGCAGGAAACCCTCTTGCGCCATTTCAAGAGCGTGAAGCGTGTCAGCGAAGCCTCGCTCGACGCCCTCGCCGAAATAATCGGCCCGGCCAAAGCGCGCCTCGTCCGCGCCCACTTCACCACCCCGCGCCCCTGACCCCGCTCCGGACGTACGGGTGCATGCTTAGGCTTTTACGATTTCAATAGGTAGCGGGAAGGCGCACCAGAATCCAGCGGCCATCTTTCTTTACCTGGGCGGCACGGCCGCCCGGCTCCACAAAGTAGGCGTTTTCGTACTCCAGGGGCACTGCTATGCGGCCTTGTCGGTCGACAAATCCCCATTTGCCATTCTCTTTCACGGCCGCATAACCGTCATTGAAGTACCTACTGGCCTCGTAACGGTATGGGATGACCACTTTCCCGGACATATCCACAAAGCCCCATTTACCGTTTTTGCAAGCCTGAAACAGCCCCTCGTGCGGGTATTCCACATCGTCGTAAACTGGAAGCGCAAGCACTGTGCCGTCGTTTTTAACGAGACCGCATTTACCGTCGTCGGTCAGTCTGGCGCGGTCCGACACTTTTGCCACATCCTTTTCAACGCGGAGTACGTAATATGGGGTAGTACCGATAACGCGGCCCGACTTGTCGATAAACTTCCAGCCACCCTGATATACAGCCGCCACTCCCTGCGAGAAAGGACGGCTGTACTGGTAAACGGGCTCTATTACCAGCCGGTCGGAGCTGTCGATATATCCCCAGGTGTCGTTCACGCATACCTGCGCCAGGCCGTCGCTGAAGCTTTCTACCTTATCCCATTTGCTTCGGGGATATGTTTTTCCGGGAAGATATACGCCCTGAACAGTTTCAGCCAATTGTTCAAGGTCCGCGTCGGTCCAGTCGGATGAGCCATAATTTTCGGCTACATACGGATTTGGAATCCGGCGGCCGGTGGTGTCGATATAATAGCGTTCGCCGTTCTTTTCCACGAGGTTACATCCTTTTTCCGGGTCAAAAAGGTAAACCTTGTCATATTGCAGCGGTATTACCAGAGTCCCATTTTTGTTTATGAAACCCCATTTGTAGCCCTCTCTTACGGGACAAAGTCCGCAGCTGAAATACTGAAATCCGTCGTAGCGGAACGGTGTCACCGGCGTTCCGTCAGATATGCTCACGAAGCCCCATTTACCGCCGGACTTCATCGCCCACAACCCCACCTGAAACTCTTTGGAGGCCGATTCGTAGGGAAAAGTCTTAATCAGTTTTCCGGTTTTGGTAATAAGACTGTATTTGCCATTCGTCTTCACTCCGATAATGCTGTAGTCCTTATTGGCGTCGATAACCTCATCGCAGGCGAGGCCAGCCACTCGTTTCCCGCTCCGATTAATGAAGAACCATTTTCCGTCGCGTTTCGCGAGCGCCTGTCCGCCGTTGAAGGGGAATACGAAATCGTAGACGGGCGGTATCACAAGCCGCCAGGATTTATCGACGAATCCCGCCTTGGCATCCTTCTCTACAGCCGCCAAGCCCTCAGAAAAACCCTCGTCGAAAGCGTCCCAGTATTTCGCGGGATACACTTTGCCAACCTGTGCCGTAGATGTCTCCGCATTCTGCGCCGCAATAGCAGTAGGGGCCGTAGCCATCAGAACGAAACACAGAGTCGCGAGAGTGATCGTTTTCATCAGGAGTATTTTCATAGTCCAGGCGTTTGATTTTTAAAAGTTTACATATCCATCCGCAAATATAGTCAATAATTATAATTTTAATCGGATTTATATCACTCTACTTTTCTCAAAAATAAGTAACAACATGCTGGAATGAGTAACGACATGCTGGCCACAAAATTGTAGGGATGCACCCTGGTGCATCCGAATTAAAAAATTGGCTACGGCGATAGACGGATGCACCAGGGTGCATCCCTACAATCTAACGAATTTCGCCTTAGTCAGCATGTATTAAATTTCCGCAAAAAAGAAACGACGAAGGGACTTGCCCCGTGCAAGTCCCCTCGTCTATATGCTTGATACTGTCCTTTCGGATACTCCGGATTTCGGTTTTTCAGATTTCAGGAGACCGTGAGTCCGGATTTTCAGGACCTCCCGGAGAAGGGGGTCGCCAGAATCAGTATTTGATGAGGCTGGTGACTTCGGCGTCGGCGGGGAGGTTGGTGCGGCCGTTGAGGGCGGTCAGCTCGATGATGAAGTTAATGTAGATTTTCTTCGGATTCATGCTTTTCACCAGATTGTAGGCTGCGGCCATTGTGCCGCCGGTTGCGAGCACGTCGTCGTGGAGCACTACCACATCATCGGGCGTGATGGCGTCGCGGTGAATCTCGATGGTGTCTTTGCCGTATTCCTTGTCGTAGGTAGCCTGCAGGGTGTCGGCGGGAAGTTTGCCGGGCTTACGCACAGGCACGAATCCGGCGCCGAGTTCGAAAGCCAGAATTGAACCGCCGATGAAACCGCGCGACTCGATGCCTACAACTTTCGTCACACCCTTGTCGCGGTAGGTCTGCGAGAGGTCCCATCCGATGATGTGGAGGGCGCGGGGATCCTTGAACACTGTGGTGAGATCTTTAAACACGATTCCCTTCTGGGGGAAATCAACCACGTCGCGAACTTTCGATTTGATGTATTCCATATCTGTCATTGTTGGTTTTATTTCTAGGTTGGGTTAATGTTCGGAATTTATGTTTTGGGCGTCTAACAGTCTGATGTTGTCGGAGTTCGGAATGTTCCACGTGAAACAATTCATCGCCCCGAAAGGAGCAGGAGAATATTGATGTCGGCCGGCGAAACACCCGGGATTCGCGATGCCTGGGCGACAGTGGCCGGACGGATTCGTTCGAGCTTCTGCCGTGCTTCGGTCGAGAGAGCGTTGATCGAGGCATAATCAAAGCGGTCGCCGAGTGCCACGCTTTCGAGTCGCTGAATCTTGTCGGCAATAAGCTGTTCACGCTTTATATATCCGTCGTATTTCAGAAGAACTTCGGCAGCCTCTACTATCTCCACCCGACGGTCTTCGGGCAAAGCTTCTATCTGCGCGGCGAGTTCCGGGATATATCGCGCGAGCATAATTATATTGAGCTGCGGCCGGAGCACGAGTGCCTTCAGTCGGCAACCCTCCTTCAAGGGGGTAAGCTCCGACTGCGTTCCTGCGAATCCGTAATCCGCATTGATGGCAGTTAGAATCTCATTGCCCTGCCCCACCCTTACGGAGAAATCCTCGACAAACGCAATCAGCCCGTCGCGCATACGCTGCTTCTCCAACATGAGGTTGTGGCGGCGTTCGTCGGCAAGTCCGACGGCGTAGGCAAGCGGCGTGAGACGCATGTCGGCATCGTCCTGACGGAGGAGAATACGGTATTCGGCACGCGAGGTAAACATACGGTACGGTTCGTCGACGCCTTTCGTGACGAGATCGTCGATTAGAACGCCGATGTATGCCTGATCGCGTCCGAGGGTAAACGGAGCCTTCCCTTGCACGGCAAGTGAGGCGTTTGCGCCAGCTATAAGCCCCTGCCCGGCGGCCTCCTCATAGCCTGTTGTCCCGTTAATCTGTCCCGCGAAAAAGAGGCGGTCCACAAGTTTGGTCTCGAGAGTATGGCGAAGTTGCGTAGGGTCGAAAAAATCGTATTCTATGGCGTAGCCGGGGCGGTAGATCTGCACGTTGCGGAAGGCCGGAATGGTCTGCAGGGCGCGTATCTGTACGTCCATCGGGAGCGACGAGGAGAACCCGTTGAGGTAAAATTCCTGTGTGGTCTCCCCCTCCGGTTCGAGGAAGAGCTGATGCTCGGTCTTGTCGGCAAATGTGATGATTTTGGTCTCGATCGACGGACAATAACGCGGGCCGATACTCTGAATCTGCCCGTTGTAGAGCGGCGAATCGGGCAACCCTTCGCGAAGTATATTGTGGGTTTCCTCGCTTGTAAAAACGTTGTAGCAGCGGCGCTGACGCAGTTCGCGCTTTACCTCCGGCAGATAGGAGAAATGGTGAAAATCCTCCTCTAATTCCTGGGGGATGGTCTTTGTCCAGTCGACCGTACGGCCGTCTATACGCACGGGCGTACCGGTCTTCATGCGTCCTACTTCAAAACCGAGCTCGCGAAGCTGTTCACTTACGCCGTGTGAAGCAGGTTCGGCGCAACGGCCACCCTCTATCATGGTACGGCCCACGTGCATCAATCCATTGAGGAATGTGCCGTTGGTAAGCACTACGGCTTTGGCCTTAAAAGTAGCTCCGAGCGCGGTTTTAACTCCCACAACACGCGGCCGGAAAAGCTTGGACTCCTCGCCGTCGGCCAAATTTGCTATATTAGCTATATTAGCCTCAATTTGGCCGTCCTCAAAAATCAGCTCAGTTACGGAATCCTGCCAGAGACTGAGGTTTTTGGTATTCTCGAGAATATGGCGCCACATCTCGGAGAAGCGCATGCGGTCGCTCTGCGCGCGCGGGCTCCACATGGCCGGACCTTTCGAGCGGTTGAGCATGCGGAACTGGATTGCCGTGCGGTCCGTCACAATTCCCATCATTCCGCCGAGAGCATCTATTTCCCTGACAATCTGGCCTTTGGCAATACCGCCGACGGCCGGATTGCAACTCATCTGGGCAATTTTATTCAAGTCGATGGTAATCAGAAGGGTACGCGACCCCAGACGTGCCGCCGCCGAGGCAGCCTCACATCCGGCGTGACCGGCACCCACTACTATTACATCGTAGTCGAACGTCATTTTCCTATTGTTATCTTTTCTACAATCTTAGAAAAAGTATGAATCTAAATTACTGGAAGCCAAACACTCAAGACAGCTCTGCAAGAAGTGCGAGCGCCTCGTTTTCGTTAGCTTCCATTATCTCGCGCTCTCCGGGACCCTTGTCGTTGATGCCGCAGAGATGGAGCACACCATGTACTATCACACGCCTGAGTTCCTCGTCGTAGGTCGTGCCCTGGGCCACAGCGTTGGTAGCCACGGTTTCGAGCGAGATGAACATATCGCCGCGAAGCAGGTGTCCGCGGCAATCGTCGAAGGTGATGATATCCGTAAAGTAGTCGTGATTAAGGAATTGCCGGTTTACCTCAAGTATTTTCGGGTCGTCACAGAAGATATACGAAAGATTCCCCACAATGCGGTTGTGGCGCTCTGCAACAAGGGTAAGCCAACGCTGAATCAGCTCGTAATCAAGCTCGGGAAGGTCAACACCGTCGGCGAGCCACTGGAATTTTTCGCTTTGCAACATTCCGGTATTCAAAGATTTAACAAGAAAAGTTGCAATCTCTCCATCGGTTCGAAACGGGCACGAGGCCTCACTGCAACCATGGCAAAATTACTCACAAAGTTAGGCAAATATTCGCGAAATATCAATAGCTCTTATTTGAAGAAGAGGTAGGCGGCGAAGATGCCGGCAAGCGACCCGGCGATATCGGCCATAAGGGCATATGTAACGGCGTAGCGGGTTTTCCTGATACCCACCGAACCGAAATAAACGGCCAGGACGTAGAACATCGTATCGGTCGACCCTTGGATGGAAGCCGACACACGGCTCACGAAGGCATCGGCGCCATGGGCCGTCATCAGGTCGACCATAAGTCCGCGCGAGCCTGATCCGCTGAGCGGTTTCATCAGAGCTGTAGGCAACGCCTCAACCCACTCTGTATCAAGACCAACAGAAGCTACCGCCCAGGTAGTCCACTCGGTAAGAAGGTCCATCGCACCCGAGGCACGGAACATACCGATTGCCACGAGTATGGCAACAAGGTAAGGTATTATCGTAACGGCCGTTTTAAAGCCCTCTCTCGCCCCTTCAATAAAGGATTCGTAGACATTTATCCTCTTCCACAGTCCGGAGCCGAGGAAGGCTATTATAACGCCAAAAAGGAGTGCATTGGCTATAAAGCCTGAGTAGCGCGCAACACTCTCACCGTCCATCCCTGAGAAAAACCAGACGATTCCGGCAATAATGGCAGCCATCCCGGCGAGCCACGAAAGCAGCACAGGGTCGGCCAGACGAATGCGCTGCCTGATACACAGCGCCACTATTCCGACCATCGTGGAGATGAACGTGGCCAGAAGAATCGGGAGAAACACGTCGGTCGGATTCGTGGCTCCTGCCTGCGCACGATACATCATGATGCCTATCGGGATAAAGCAAAGCCCTGATGCGTTTAGAATCAGGAACATAATCATGGCGTCGGTGGCAGTGTCCTTCTCCTTGTTTAGCGTCTGGAGTTCCTGCATGGCCTTCAGTCCGAGCGGCGTTGCGGCGTTGTCGAGGCCGAGCATATTGGCCGAAACGTTCATGAAAATGGAGCCCATGGCGGGGTGCCCATTCGGCACGCCGGGGAAAAGGCGACAGAATAGCGGCGAAATCATCCTTCCGAAGAATCCTATCACTCCGGCGCGTTCGCCCACCTTCATCAGCCCGAGCCAGAGCGAGAGGATGCCGGTCAGACCAAGCGAAATCTCAAACGCCGTGGCGGCCGATGTGAACGACGACGACATGATGGTTGACCACACCTCGAGGTCGCCCTCGAAAATTGTCTTGAAGAGCGCAACCGCAAAAGCGATGATGAAAAACGCGAGCCAGATATAATTCAGTGCCACTGCCGGAGGAAATTTGATAACTTGTGAACGCGAGAAATCGGATTAAGCACAAAAATACGAAATTTTGCCGGCATTTCTATAAAAGCGATTTTCTGCAAAAGTTTCACGTGAAACAAATTTCCACGTTCAAGCGATGATTATTAGCTGTTTAGAGGCCTAAACAGGCGATTTTAAGCCTTCGAGACTTAAAAATTCCATTTCTCCCGACCATCCGACCACGAAAATTAAAACCTGGGCGACGAAAAATTTACTATCTTTGTTGCGATGCGAAAATTCTTCAATAGAACAGAAATCAACATTGTGCTCTCGCCCGAGGGAAACAAACGAGAGACGGTAATCAGATCGGTTGCCCGCACGGGGCTGCCGGCTGATGCCCGCATTATCTATGAAGGGTCGCGCAACCGGCTCGGCGTGGTCGACGACGACATCAACGTAAAAGCATTCGGTCGTCCGCGCTTTCCCAACAATTTCGTCTACGGAAGCATCCGCAAAAGCAAAGCGCGCCGGAGCTTCGAGCACGCGCTCCGTCTGCGCACACTCGGCTTCACCACTCCCCTACCCTACGGCTATGCCGAAGAATTTTTTTCACCGGTGCCCGGAGTGAAGATTCTTCGACGGAGCTACTACTTCTGCCGGCAGGTGGCGCAGCCCAACATGCGGCTCTGGGAAAGCAACGGCCAGCTTGAACAGCTGATCGAGCAGTGGGGCGCTGAAATCGCACGCCTCCACAAGGCAGGAATCTGGATGAAGGACCACTCGGCCGGCAACGTGCTCCTCGACAAGGACGCCGACGGCAATTTCACCTTCGGATACGTAGATCTGAACCGCATCCGCTTCGGCGTGACCGACGAGCGCAAGCTCATGAAGATGTTCAAGTCGGTAAGTACCTCCGGCCATTTCACCTGCCTGCTCGCCCGCGCCTATGCCCGCGCCATGGGGAAAGACGAGGCCGAGGTATCGCGCCAGGCCCGCAAGATTTTCCGCCGTTTCAACCACATAAAAAAATAAACGTTAATCTATCTGCCGGCCATTCAAAAGTTGGGATGCTCCCCACGCATCCGAAAATGCACTTATTCAATGTTCGGTCACGATTACCTAAATTTCAATACAACTATGAGCTCACGCATGAAAATCTACTGCAAGAACATTCACGAATATATCGATATAGAGGGAGGCGAGACCCTCCAGGAGATTGCCACCACCCTCGCTCCGCGCCTCGTCGGCCTCGAACCCATCTGCGCCGCTGTAAACAACAAGACGGAGCCTCTGCAGTATCAGCTCTTCGGACCGAAGCAGGTGGAGTTCCTTCCGCGCGAGTCGGCATCGGGGACGCGCGTCTACGTGCGTTCGCTCTCTATGATGCTCTACTGCGCCGTACGTCAGGAGATGCCCTCTACGCGTCTGCGCATCGAGCACTCCATAGCCGGAGGCTACTACTGCCTGCTGTTCGACGAGCAGACGCAGTCCGACGGCACGACGGCCTTACAGCCCGTCTCCTCGGCTCGGATTCCGGCCATCGTAGAGCGGCTGCGCAAGCGTATGCGCGAGCTCTGCGAACGCGACATTCCCTTCGAGCGCAAGGAGCGACTAACGGCCGACATCATCGCGAAATTCCGCGAGGCGAGACTCACCGACAAGGTGACGCTTCTTCAGACCATACGCGAGCTGTATACCACCTACTACCGTCTCGACGGCGTGGTCGACAGCTACTACGGCGCTCTGGCCCCCTCTACCGGGTGCCTCTCGGTGTTCGATCTCATCCCATACAAGGAGGGATTCCTCCTGATGGCGTTCGACCGCAACCATCCCGACTGCCCGGCCCCCGAAGTCGACCAGGAAAAGATGTACCGCGCCTTCGTGGAATACAGCCACTTCAATGAGGTGATAGGTGTGGCCAACGTAGGCCAGCTGAACCGAGTGGTAGAGGAAGGGAAAGCCGCCGACCTGATCAACGTGGCCGAAGCGATGCACGACAAGAAAATATCTTCGATAGCCGATGAAATCACGCGACGCTACCGCCTCGGAGGAGCGCGAATCGTGCTCATCGCCGGGCCGTCGTCGAGCGGCAAGACCACAACAACGAAACGTCTGGGCATATATCTGACCACCAATCTGCTCAAGCCCAAGATGATCTCTCTCGACAACTATTTCGTAGACCGCGACAAGACACCGCGCGACGCCACGGGCGACTACGATTTCGAATCTCTCTACGCACTCGATCTCAAAGCTTTCAACGCCGACCTCAACGCCCTTCTGCGCGGCGAGGAAGTGAGCCTTCCCACCTACAGTTTCGAGCAGGGTAAACGCATCTACAAGGGGAACAAACTGCGTCTGGAACCTAACTCCATCCTTCTTATCGAAGGGATTCACGGACTCAATCCGGCTCTGACCTCCGAGATACCCGAGGAGATGAAATACCGCGTGTACGTCTCGGCGCTGACCACACTCTCGATCGACGACCACAACTGGATTCCCACCACCGACAACCGCCTGCTGCGCCGCATAATCCGCGACTACAAATACCGCGGCTCGTCGGCCGAGGAGACCATACGCCGCTGGCCGAGCGTACGCCGCGGCGAGGAGAAATGGATTTTCCCCTTCCAGGAAAACGCCGATTCCACCTTCAATTCATCGCTGCTGTTTGAATTAGGAGTGATAAAGGACTATGCCGAGGCCGTGCTCCGCGAGGTTCCCAACGACGTGCCCGAATATGCCGAAGCCTACCGTCTGCGCCGCTTCTTAGGCTACTTCAAGCAGATCCCCGAGCGCGGAGTTCCCGCCACCTCCCTCCTCCGCGAATTCCTCGGCGGCTCCTCCTTCCACTACTAAAATATCTGTGGAAGGGGAGAATATCTGCAAAATTGCTTGAAAAAAGTTATTTGAAGACCCAGGTGATGATGCCGGACTGGGTGGGGGAACCTTCGAGAACTGAGAAGCGGCACTGACGGGTGCGCTCCACGCAGTTGCGGCGCATGGAGGCGTCGGAGGCTACGGTGCCGGAGCTGTGGGCGGCATCGTAGGTGGCGGAGGTTACGTGGCCCTGGGCGTCGACCTTCACGCGCACGGCTATCACGCCGAGTTTGGTAGAGGGCACGCGCGACCAATTTTCCATCGTACGGCCTTTCAAGCCGTTGCCCGGAGTGCCAGATATGGCACCTTTGTCGGAATTGCCCTCCACGGAGCCGGGTGTGCCCTTCCCTTTACCGCCGCCGAAGGCTTTGCTGGTGGCGTCGGCCACATTCTTCTTCGCCTGCTGTCGGCGTGCTGCTTCCTGACGCTCTTTCTCACGCTGAAGTTCTTCCTTGGTAGGTCCTTCCTGCTCCTTCTTCACTTTGGCCGGCGAGGGGCGCTCGGAAGTGACCGTAGGCTTGGGTTCGGCCGCTTTTCCGGCATCTACGGCACCGGAGGCGTCCTGTGTAGGCTCGGGATTGTCGACGGCAGAGGGCGCGGGCTCGTCGACGGGAGCCACCGGATCGAGAATGTCGCCCGTACGCACAAATTCGCCTGAGGCATAGAGATTCTCGACCTGGTCGAAAACGATATTCTCCTCAGGCTCGGGAGGCCAGGGCGTCAGTTCATCGGGCGGGAACTTCAGGAAGGTGTGGAGAAACACCAGAAGCACCAGCAGATGGAACGCTATGGCTACGACAATGGCTATTATGCGGTCGGACTTTTTCAATCTTGCTGAGTGGATTGGTTAGGGGTGGTCATATCGCCGGAGAGGTCGGTGGCTGGCACGGCGTCGGGCAGGATATCCTGCGCGTGGTGGGCCACAGGCTTGGTGGCGAGCACCATCTTGATATTGTTGGAGGCCCCGGCGTTGAGCACCTCGACGATGCGGCCGTAGGGTACGTTTTCGTCGGCATAGAGGGCGATGAACCCGGTGGAATCCTGCTCATGGGCCATCTTGAGGAAGGGCACGAGCGCATCGATCTGGAGCGGCTGCGGCTGCTCGTCGCCGGCCGAGCCGTAGATATTTTTGTCGGCGTCGATATATATGCGCGTGGAGGGCTTGAGAGCGCTCTGCTCGGTGCTCTGCGGGAGGTTGACCTCAAGGCCGGTGGGGAACACGAAGGTCGAGGTCACCATAAAGAAGATGAGCAGGAGGAATATCACGTCGGTCATCGAGGCCATCGAGAAGGCCGACATCATGGAATGTTGACGTTTGAGCATGGCAGGCTGATTGGGGAGTGTACTTAATGGATATGGACGTGAGCCACGGCGTCAGACGGCAGGCTCGTTGAGAAGGTCCATGAATTCCATTGATTTCGACTCGAGCATGTTCATCACCGAGTTGATGCGCGCCACCAGATAGTTGTAGGCGAACAGGGCGATTACGCCCACCACGAGACCGGCCACGGTGGTTACGAGGGCGGTATAGATACCCGACGAGAAGGTGGCGATGTTGGCCGAATTACCCTCGGAGGCAATTGCGTAGAAGGCCTGCACCATGCCTACGACTGTACCCAGGAAGCCGAGCATCGGGGCACCGGCGGCCGTAGTGGCGAGCCACGGAAGTCCTTTGGAGAGCGAGGCAATCTCGATGTTGCCGGTGTTCTCGACAGCTGCGAGGATATCGTTGACCGGACGGCCGATACGGCTGATTCCCTTGGCGATGAGGCGCGCATAGGGTGTTCCGGTCTTCTTGCATAGATTGAAAGCGCTCTCGATTTCACCTTCGTGGATATAGTCGCGGATGCGCTTCATGAACGTATCATCCTCGCGGGCGGCGCGGTTTATCACAATGGCGCGCTCCACAAAGATGTAGATGCACACCAGCGAGAGCAGGGCGAGCACAATCATGAGAGGGCCGCCGCGGAGGCAGAGGTCCCAGAGCGAGAGTTCAACTTGTTGGTTTACGGCGGCAGTTGCGGCCGGTGTGCCGGTGATGGCAGCGTCGAGCAGAATCATATGACGGTGTTATTGTTTACGGTTGAGGGGGTAGGGTGTAGGGGTTAGAAGAAACATCCGGAGGCACTATTTCAAGCAGGCCTTGTACTGGCGGATGGTCTCCTCCAGGCCGAGGTAGAGCGCGTCGCAGATGAGAGCGTGGCCGATGGATACTTCGTTGATATGGGGCACGTTCTCCTTGAAATAGCGAAGATTTTTAAGGCTGAGGTCGTGGCCGGCGTTGATGCCCAGGCCAGCCTTTCGGGCGGCGCGGGCGGCCTCTACGTAGGGTGCCACGGCGCGCTCGGGGTCGCGCTCGTAGAGGTCGGCGTAGGGTTTGGTATACAGCTCCACGCGGTCGGCTCCGGCTTTGGCGGCCAGTCGGATATTCTCCACGTCGGTATCCACGAAAATCGAGCTTCGTATGCCGGCCTCGCGCAGCGAGTCGATGATTCCGGTGAGGAAGTCCATGTTGGCACCGACATCCCATCCGGCCGACGAGGTTAGAGCGTCGGGGGCGTCGGGCACCAGAGTGACCTGTTCGGGTTTCACCATGAGCACGAGCTTCATGAACTCAGGCGAGGGGTATCCCTCGATATTGAATTCCGTCTTCACGAGCGGACGGAGGGTGAACACGTCGTCGCGGCGGATATGGCGCTCATCGGGACGCGGATGCACCGTGATTCCGTCGGCGCCGAAGCGCTCGCAGGCCTGGGCCACCTGGGCCAAGTCGGGATTGTTTTCGCCACGCGCATTGCGCAAAGTGGCTATTTTATTTATGTTTACGCTTAGATTGGTAGTCATTGCCATGTTGTTGAGTTGCAAATTTACCAAGAAATTTCAACACGCCGACCCGCCCCAATGCGAAATCTTGTCGCGTTAACAGAAATTCACACTCCGCTCTCGTCTTCCTTTATTATGAGAAGGGTATCGGCGGGGTGGAGCCGCCGATGGCCGTTGGGCACGATATAGCGGTTGCCGCGGCGTATCATTATCACAAGCGAGCCGGCCGGGAGCTGCATCTCGCTCAGAGTGGAGGCCTTGGCCAGATGTTCGGGGGTGAGGGTGAGGGTCTGGAGAGAAGTGGGAAGCTCGCCGGCCATATAGCGAAAGTAATCGTACGCTAATCCGAAGTTCCCCCGGTTTCACACCGAAACCGCCACAACATCAATCCTATTTCAAAGGCGATGTGTTCCTCCCCGAGGGCACATCGCCTTTAACATTCATACCCTATTTTTAACACCGCCGCCCCGCAGGGATTGCGGGATTTTCCATAAATTTGCAACCGATGGAAATTTTACCGACATCGAACAGTGGAATATGAGCGAACTGACGCAACGACTTCTCAGTGACTATATTGTCGGCAACCTCTCGGCATCCGACAAGCTTGAGGCTCTTCTGCCCCAACATGCCGACGGGTGCGAGCTGCTCGTGGCCTGTCGCCCCGAGGATTTCAGCGCCTCGGCCATAGCCCGCGCAGTGGAGGATTGCGACGCACGCCTGCTTGCGCTGACGGTGACGGCGATGCGTACGCCCGACGACCATCCGGTAGTACTCGTGCGCGCCGACACGCGCAATGCCGACGCGATAGCGCGCTCGCTGGCCCGCTACGGCTATCAGACGGTCGACACCTCGGCCCGGCTCACTCCCGAACAGCAGTCGGAGGCTATGGCCCGCATAAACGAACTCCTCCACTATCTCGACCTCTGATTCCACATCGGCCCCGCCCGACGAGGTATTTTTCTTTAACCGACAACACACTTACAGCCATGAGAATAGCCATAAACGGCAACCGCCATCAGGAAGGATATTTCGAGCATATAGAGCAGCTCGTGGCCACGCTCATGCAACGCGGCGACGACGTAGTTCTCGCCGAACCGTTTCTCGACTACCTCACCACCCATCTCGGCGACAGATTTGCCGTGGGGCTCGACTACATGCCTCTCACGCGGCAGCCCCACGCCGACCTGGCCATAAGCGTGGGCGGCGACGGCGCATTTCTCAAGACGGCGCGATGGATCGGCGCCGAGGCCACGCCGATAGCCGGAATCAACACCGGCCATCTGGGCTATCTCTCGGCGTTCACCTTCGAACAGGAGGGAGCGGTATACGCATCGCTGCTTCAGGGGCGCTACGCCGTGGAGCCTCGCTCGCTGCTCCAGGTTGAAATACTCGCGGGCGAAGGGAAACTGGCCGCCGCGGCGCCGCTGACGGCACTCAACGAAGTGGCAATCACGCGCGGCGACAACGGCTCGATGCTCCGCATAAGCGCCCGGCTGGGCCACAGCTCGACTCTCAACTATATGGGCGACGGCCTGATTATCGCCACCCCTACAGGCTCCACTGCTTACAACCTTTCGGTAGGAGGCCCGATTCTCGCACCTGAACTGGAGGGATGGGTGCTCTCGCCAATAGCGGCCCACTCGCTGTCGATGCGGCCGCTCGTGGTAAGCGACCGCTCCCCCATCGAAATCGGAGTGGAGACCCGCGGCAGCGGCTTCCGCCTGGCTGTCGACGGCAAATCGCAGACACTCCCGCTCGAAACCACCCTGAGGCTCAGGCGCGCCCCCTATTGCGTGAATCTGGTGGTCCAGCCATGCCACTCATTCACCGACACGCTGCGCGACAAACTCGGCATGAAGGGCTTTATCTGATAGACTGTCTGCAATTAAATCCCGACACACTCCAAACCGGAATTCAGAACCCTACAGATGCCCGTAGCCGAAATCAACCATAGCGCTCTTGGAAAGGTCCTTGTGAACGTCAGGCGGAACACCCATCAGATTTCCGCCCGCTGGAAGCAGGGACTTGTGAACGTAAGCGTGCCTCACGGAACGCCCGTAGAGCGCCTGCGCGACGCTCTCGACGGGTTCGCTCCGCGCCTGCTGGCCATGCGGCCCCAGGTGGCCTACCGCGACGGGCAGCATATGGAGTTCCCCTACGTCGACGTGATCATCCGCCGCCAGATGATCGACCCCAAGCGCATACTCTGCTCGGCGCGTGGCGCCACAATCGCCATAGAGGTGGGGCTGGGCTGGGACTTCGAGTCGGCCGAGACGGTACGCGCCGTAAGCGACATGGTGTGCAAGGGAGCCCGGAGGCTTGCCGCCGACCTTCTGCTGCCGCGCGCACGCCAGCTGGCGGCGCGTGTGGGGCGACACCCAATAGGATGGACCATCGCGCGCGGACACCGGGTGCTGGGCCGCTGCTCCTCGTCGGGAGTGATATCCCTAAGCTATGTGCTGCTCTTCCTGCCGCAGGAGCTCTCGGACTACGTGATACTCCACGAACTGGCCCACCTGACGGAGATGAACCACTCACGGCGCTTCCACGCCCTGCTCGACGAATATCTCGGCGGCCGCGAGGCCGAAACCGTAAAACTTCTGAAAACCTACCGCTGGCCCGTATTACGCAACTGAAGGCGTATCCTATCAGCAAATCCGCGGCGTAGCCGAATAAATGTGACGCAATAAAGCAGCGCAGTAGGGCGTTATCCATTATATGAAAGTGTGTTTTCTCGTTCCGCCCGAGCCTTGCGCCGAAACGCCGGCCGAACGCTCGGCCGGCTGCACAAGGGTGGTCTACCCGATGCCAAATCTCTACGAACTCACCGTGGCTGCACTCGTGGCCGAGAAGGGGTTCGAAGTAGAATATGCCGACCTTACGGCCGACGGCACGACCTCGCTCGAGCAGTTTCTCGGCGCCGACACGAGCGACGCCTATCTGATCTGGACCGTGAATCTGAGCCGTGCCGCCGACCGCGACGCCCGCGACGCCATACTCCGGCTGCGGCCCGAAGCCACGACAGTGTTTCTCGGCCCCGGCGCCACGTTCTTCCCCGACATCTACCTCTCGGGCAAACGGACCGTGATAGTGCGAGGCGAGCCGGAACTGACAGTGGTAGAACTGCTTGAGCATCTACGCGACGGGCAAGACATTTCCGGTCTCAAGGGCCTGACCCTGCATAATCCCGACAGCACGATAAAGCGCAACCCCGCGCGCGAACTGCTTACCGACCTCGACTCGCTCCCCTTCCCGGCTCGCCACCTGGCGGGCAAATACCGCTTCCACAACCCGAAGCTGAAAGTGGCACCCTACACCACGATGCTCACCTCGCGCAACTGTCCGTTTCACTGCATATACTGCGTGCCAAGCTCGCTGACATTTGCCCGCGAGCTCGACTTCCGCGCCGACCACGGCCGCAAGCCGCCAATCTCCTTCCGCTCGGTGGAGAGCATCGGGCGCGAACTCGACGCCCTTGCCGCCGAGGGGTACCGCGCCATCGGCTTCGTCGACGACAATTTCATATGGAACGAGGAGCGCACCGCCGGAATATGCCGCGAGCTGAAGAAACACGGCATGGTGTGGGGCTGTCAGGCCCGCGTCGACGCCATCACCGAGCCGATAGCACGCATGCTCGGCGAGAGCGGCTGCACCTACGTTGACCTCGGTGTGGAATCGTTCAACGACGAGATTCTGCGTTTTATCCGCAAGGGCATCACCTCCGACCAGATTGTCAAGGCAATAGAGTTGCTGAAGAAATACGGTGTGCCCGTAAAACTCAACATACTGATAGGCACCTCGCCTCTCGAGACCAAGGAGACCCTGCGCGATACCCTCCGCAAGGCCATGGCCCTGAAGGTCGACCAGGTGATGTTCAACATAGTATCGCCCTTCCCGGGCACGGAATTCTACCAGATGGCCAAAGAGAACGGCTGGATAAAGGGGGGTGAGTACTCGCCTACCAACGTGCAGCGCGACTCGATACTTTCCTACCCCCACCTCTCGGCCGAAGAGATGGAGCGTGCACTCTACCGCTTCAACCTACGCTATTTCCTGTCGCCGCGCATAGTGTGGCACCATCTGCGCAAATTCCGCAGCTTCAGCGAGTTCCGCCTGGCCTTCAAGGCCTTGCGCGTGAAGCTTTTCGGACGCCAGTAACCAGACCCGAACGCCGATGGACCGCTCTCCCCTGCTCTCAGTTGTTGTAATCTGCTGGAACTCTCTCGAACGGCTGCGCCAGCTTCTCGATTCGGTTCCCGGCGCGCTCGCGGAGATTCCCCATGAGCTGATACTGATCGACAACGGCTCGACCGACGGAACAGCCGACTACATCGCCTCCTGCCACCCGGAAATCATCTACCGCCGTCTCGACAGCAACCGGGGCGTAGCCGCCGCGCGCAACCGGGGCATCGCCCTTGCAAAGGGAGACTACATATGGCTGCTCGACGACGACACCGTAATCAACTCCGAAGCCGCCGGCGCGATGCTGCGCCATATGGAGGCCAATCCACAATGCGGCATCTGCGGCTGCTCCCTGCGCACGCCGGAAGGCGAACTGCAGCAGAGCTACAAGCCCTTCCCTTCGGTGGGCGTAAAGTTGCGCAACGTGCTCGGAATAGGCAAAGCAGACCCGTATGCCGACGCCGTGGCGCTGGGTAAACCTTTTTCGCCCTTCTACATAATCGGAGCATGCCAGTTAATCAGGAGGAAGACCCTCGAAGAGGTCGGCCCGCTCGACGAGCGTATATTCTACGGCCCGGAGGATGCCGACTTCTGCCTGCGGGCCGCACGGCGCGGATGGTCGACCGTCTATCTTCCCGACGTGAGCATCACCCACCACTGGAAACGCATCACCACCCGTAGGCCGCTCTCGAAAATCGGACGCGCACACATACGCGGACTCCTTCATTTCTACCTCAAACACCGGCGTATATTCTAACTTAAGAATTGTAAGCCAGCAGATGTTACAAACATGGGGCAAAGCGGTGAAACGGCACTAAACGCGCCATAACGCTGTAACAATCCGGCGAAATGTTATAAATTATAACCACAAAGGAGTTACAAATCAGTTGCCGCCTTGCAATCCAAGGCGGCTCTTCCTATCTTTGATACCGGAAAATAGACCACCGGCCGACTTAGCCCCCTTTGCGGAGGCCATCGCGGCTGCCAAGCCTATCTATATAGTAATATTATCACCCGGCTACCTCGCCCCTGCTAATGGCCGTGACTCCGGCATCAAGCCAATCACACGTTCCGTCGGCTCCGACCAGTGCAGCCCGATATCAACACCACGGCTATCACTATCAGTTGTATCCATGCTGACAAAGGATCCGACAAACAACCCCATAAATCAAGGCCGCATACTGGCAATCGACAGCGATTCGACCATATGCGATATGATTCGCACCCATTTCGGGCCGGAAGGGTTCTCCGTGGACTACTGCACAGCCTATGAAGATTTATTCTCAATCAACGTAGGCGAATATGCACTGGTTATCATAAGCCTCGACCTCGACGACGCCGACTACGCCCTGAGCCTTGTGGAGCAGATAAACCAACACAGCGCCTCGGCCCGCACAGGCGTAATAACCTGCTCAGCCAAAATGTCGCCGGCCACGGTTATCGACTCGCTCAACGCCGGGGCCGACGACTATCTTCTGAAACCATACTCTCTCCGCGAGCTGATGGCCCGCGTGCGCGCCGTGCTCCGCCGGCAGATCTGAGTGGCGCGCCCTACCGCCCGGTTTCATATCGTTTCCGACGGACCTATGCTATGGGTTCGCCGATTTTTTTGTATTTTTGCAATCCGACGGCCGCCAGGGCCTTCACCATCGCCGGCCGCATTCAATCCTATACGCAGTATTACCCTAATGAACAAGTTGCAGAATCTCGCCTCACGCCTCCGGATGATTCCGGACCGGGTGGCCGCCGAAGTGCGCCGGCCGCAGTGGTGGGGCTTCTTCGTAAGCGTGGCAGCAATAGCCATCCTTTCCATCGCTTTCTTCTATCCCGACGCATCGCTCGGCAACGAGCTGCGGCAGCACGACATGCAGCAGGGAGCTGCCATAGGCTATGAGGCCACCGCCTACGCCGAAGCCACCGGCGAGGACCTCCCCCGCTGGACCAACTCGCTCTTCTCCGGCATGCCAACCTTCCAGATTTCGCCTTCCTATCCCTCCGACTCGCTTTTCGGATGGATCAACACGGTATATGGCGCAGGGCTCCCCTCCCCCTCCAATCTACTGTTCATGATGATGTTAGGCTTCTTGATTCTGATGGCGGCCATGCGCGTGAGGTGGTACTACAGCCTCATCGGCGCCGTGGCCTGGGGCTTCTCCACCTACTTCATCATAATAATCGGAGCGGGCCACATATGGAAATTCGTCACGCTGGCCTACATCCCGCCCACAATCGCCGGCATCATCATGGCCTACCGCGGCCGGTGGTTTCTTGGCGCGTCGCTCGCGGCGCTGTTCGCCATGATGCAGATCAAGAACAACCACGTGCAGATGACCTACTACTTCCTCTTCGTAGTGGCGGCTATCATCATCGCTTTCCTGATCGATGCCTTCCGCAATGGGGAGACCCGCCGCTGGCTAAAGGCCACGGGAGCTCTGCTCGTGGCCGGAGCACTGGCCGTAACGGCCAATATGCCGAACCTCTACAACACCTACCTGTACGCGGCTGAATCCATGCGCGGGGGCCACTCCGAACTTACATCGGCCAACGACGACGCCAATGCCACCTCCGGCCTCAACCGCGACTACATAACCCAATACAGCTACGGGCGCTCAGAGACCTTCTCGCTGCTTATCCCCGACGTAAAGGGCGGCGCATCCGTACAGCCGGGCGGAGGAGGCCTTCAGCCCACGTCGCTCACCGACGTCAAGGGAGCCGACGAGGCAATCGCCCGTGCCGGACTCAACGAAGGCGAATACCAGTATCTCGCCAACTACATCTGCCGCTACTTCGGCGAGCCGGAGGGCACGAACGGCCCGGTATATGTGGGAGCGATAATCTTCACGCTATTCCTGCTGGGGTGCCTGATAGTGCGAGGGCCGCTTAAATGGGCCCTCCTGGTGATGACCGTGCTTTCGGTCGGTCTTGCGCTGGGCCGCAACATGCAGTGGCTCACCGACCTGTTCATCGACTATATGCCGATGTACTCTAAATTCCGTACCGTCGAGAGTATTCTTGTAGTGGCCGAATTCTGTATCCCTCTGCTGGCCATTCTTGCACTGCAGAAACTGCTCACCGAGCCCGGGGCGCTCTCGCGCTACCGCCGCAAAATCTATGCCGCGTTCGGTCTGACGGCGCTCTTCTGCGTGGCCGGCTGGCTCTTCCCGTCGGTCTACGGGCCGGCCATCACCGAGGGCGACATGCAACTGTCCGACATGCTCTCCTATCAGCTTCAGCAAGCCGGCTATCCGGCCGAGGCCATCCGGATGTTCTCCATCAACAATCCGGCCATAGCAGGCGTAGTGGAAGAACTCCGCTACTCGCTGGTGAAAGCCGACTCGCTGCGCTCGCTCATATTCATTCTTCTGGCATTCGGCGCGCTGATGCTCTGCACATTCGGGAAAGTGAAACACTGGATGGCTGCCGCGATAATCGGGCTGCTGGTGTGTGTCGACCTCTACACCGTCAACAAGCGGTACCTGAACCACGAAAGCTTCTGCACCCCTGAAATTTCGAGGACGGACCCCTTCCCTCTCAGCGCCACCGACAAGGCTATTCTGGCCGATACGGCGATGAACTACCGCGTGATGGATATTCCCCGCTTCTATCAGGCCGCACCGTCGCGCCACCACAAGGCTATAGGCGGCTACCATGCCGCCAAACTTACGCGCTATCAGGACCTCATCGACCGCCACCTCTCGCATTTCCCCAACGGAACGCCCACAGAGGCAGACTTCCGCGTGCTCGACATGCTCAATGCCCGCTATATCGTGGGCAACGACGGCAATGCGCAACTCAACCCCCAGGCGCTGGGCAACGCATGGTTTGTGGATGAAATATCCTACGTCGACAATGCCGACGCCGAGATGGACGCCCTCTCGACCCTCGACCCCGCATCGCAGGCCGTGGCCGACCGCCGCTTCGCCCAAGACCTCGGGAAAGCCATCCCTACAGCTCCATCCGACACCATTTTCGAGACCACATATGCCCCCGACAGGCTGACCTACGCAGCCCGGAGCGCCAACGGTGGCATCGCCGTATTCTCCGAAATCTACTTCCCGTGGGGCTGGGAGACCACAATCGACGGAAAACCCGCCGAACTGGGCCGCGTGAACTACGTGCTCCGCGCCCTGCGCATCCCTGCAGGAAACCACACCGTGGAGATGCGCTTCAATCCCGCCTCGGTGCGCAACACCGTGGCCGCCGCCCGCTTCGCCGTTGTCGCCATCTACCTCCTGCTCGCCCTGGCCATCGTCGCTTCTCTCCTCCCACCGGCCTCCATACCCGAGAACCCAGCAAAACAATAACATAAACGGTGACAAATTGTCACCAGTTGAAACTCCCTGCAGCAGACGGAAAGATGCGCCTGAAAGATGTAGCTACCACACCGAACCACCGAATAAGCTCAAATGATTTTAAATTTTTTCGGGACGGCGCGATACGGCTTTCATACAAAAATTCATAACTTTGCATTGGGGTAGTCACGGAATTACCACAATGCATTTTTTTGACAGATTATTGCCAATCATTACAAGGGTATTCAAACACATTTTTTGCTTATGAAAAAATCTACGCTATTCTGGTGGCAGCCTTGATTGCCACCGCATTTACGACACACGCAGAGGGGGAACTCCACCACGTCTTCCCTACCGCAAAGATGACGAAAAAAGTAAAGAAGCCTGCGGCCAAAATCAGCCGTCACGCTTCGAAGGCTCCTTCGCGCGTAGCCCCCGCCAACGATCCTCTCAACCCCTCGCAGTGGGAAGACTGGGGAACAGGCAACTACACCGACGACATCCTGACCTCATTCAGCTTTACCGAAGGCATCGAGCCTTGCACATACAAGGTGCGCGTGCAGCGCGACCTGGCCAATCCCGGCGTATACCGTATTATCGACCCGTGGGCCAACTACCCGCAGAAGGATGCCATCGAAGAGCAGGCCATCGAGCTTACTCTTGGCGACGAGGTGTATATTACCCTCGACGCCCGCAAGCCTGAGTTCGTACGTCTGCTGCGCTCGCCGCTCGGCATGGCCGACTTGGGCGGACCCACAGAAGTTATCGGCTACAGCGAAGCCGAAGGCATCGACGAGGACATCGAGGCAGAACAGCTCGATTCCCACGGCACCCTTGCCGACGGCGTAATCCGCTTCACCCAGGTTCACTCAATCGGCATAATCCAGGCCGACGAGACGGAAGAAGACGGCGACTACATCTACAACGCCAACGACAACGGAGCTTTCGCCCTCTACCTTCCCGGCGCCGAGGCTCCCATCGACTATTCCAACATCACAATCTACAAAACCGAACCTTTCTGCCCGGATGCCTCCGGCAAATATCATGTGGAGTTGGGAGGCGACAATCGCATCGCATCGCTCAAATATCTCATTGTGGAAGCATTGGGCGATGATACTCTTAGCAAATTGGAGGCCGAGGGAACTGTAGCCCATATGGGCGACATCATCGAAGTTGACGTAACAGGCACAAACCGTGTGGTTTATCTCGTGGTAGGTGTTTACGATGCTGATGGAAAGATTCAGAACGCAATCTACGGCGAATATGCCGCCCCCGACGGCGATTCCGAAGAGTGGCATCCCATCGGGCGCGCCAAACTCACCGAGGGATTCCTTTCGTGCCTTACATATTCTCCCTTCACTTCGGAGACATTTGAGGTGGAAGTGGAGGAAAACGTCTACCTCCACAACTATTACCGCATCAAGAACCCCTACGACACCTGGACGCAGAGCGCACCCTACTCCGTAGGCCACGACCACAACCACTACCTCTACATCAACGCCTACTATCCGGACGACGTCTATGTTGAGTACAGCACCGCAGGACTTAACGTCAGTGTATTTGGCGAACTGGCAATCTCCAGCGACTACTATGCCGCAGTTCAGGAATACGGCCACGACTTGCTCGCCCAATACAACATCCACAGCGGCGGCACGCTCGAAAACGGCGTAATTACGTTCAACAACCGCAACGATATCCGCGTGCTCTGCTACGGCGTCGGGAAATGGTTCTACACCAACCGCCTTGTCAATCCCGAGTACAACGAGGAGGAAGCCGCCGGCAACGACAATTACGACGTCGAGCCATACATTGCCGGACCCTTCCGGCTCGACCTACGCGGAACATCCGGCCTCTCTCTGGTCCGCACCGACGCCTCCGAAGAGCCTGAAACCTACTTCAACCTTCAGGGTCAGCCCATCGACGCGGCAACTGCCAAAGGCCTCGTAATCCGCGTGAAAGGCGCCAACGCCGAAAAGACAGTTCTTCGTTAAGCAAACCGATTATAGAAAATTTACTTATCTCTATAACACCGCTCATTAATTATCTTAAGACGCCAAGCCCCGCAGACCATCCGGCCGCGGGGCTTGTTTTGCATATAGGTATTATAAAATTAGGTTATGAGATTCTTGTTGACTACTGAATTTGTATAATCTGCTGGCCATCAGATTGTAGGGATGCACCCTGGTGCATCCGCCCTTCTCGATAAGCCTAACTCATCATAATCGGATGCACCATGGCGCATCCCTACTCTTGGATAGCCAACATGAACATCATACCAAAAATTATATACAAATTTTATTCAACTTTTACGATTTCAAGGAGTTCAGAAGCAGTCATAACGGGGATTTTCGCAAATCCGAAGTCTTTCTTGTTACGTGTTATGATGCAGTCGCATCCGGCATCTATAGCGGCCTGATATTGCATTCCATCTTCAAAACCTGAGGGATTCTGAAGAACATTTCGCAAAAATTGCTCTTTTGTATTTTTCACAACTTTGTAAGTCTCACACATGGTTTGTATCATGTGGTTTGTATCATGCCTAAAACAGACTCTCTTGGCATTTTCCTGACTAATATGCAAAATTAGCAATAGTAAGATATGAAATATGGAATTTCATACTGTCCTTACCAAATGCGAGAAGACGTTCAGCGTCTCCATTGGAATCTTCACGGATAAAATAATCGATGATAAAGTTGGTATCCAGAAAAATCTTTTTCATTTCGACATCAGATAGTTTGTCCGTTAATCATCCATATCTATCAGTGAGGAGTCAATGCTGTTTTTTTATGCTGTGCACTTTTTCAAGCCATTCCTCAGATTTCGACGATGAAGAATGAGTTGTACTTTTTTCTATACTCGTTCCCATAACACCCTTCATATTCTCAATCATACGTCTGAGCAATGTAGTATCGGCATCATTTTCCAGTGTTACAACTATTTGTGTCATATACAGCGATTTTTAATGTTAATTTTCAGGGCGATGCATGCTCACTGTCTTAAAACTATATTTTATCGCAAAGCTAACATATATCTATAACACAATCAAGTCATTCCCAGTGGTCCATACCAATCCTCACAACGCTCAAAAGCATCCGCTGCTGCGAACCTGCCCTGCTGCGAACTATGCGGGGATATGAAATTTTAACGGAGGCGAAAGGGATGTTTTAAGCGGAATGTCGTAAATTTGCACGTTATTGCGCTTTTGCGCATGCACATCGACCAGATTTCATGCCGCCAACGGCTCGCTGCCGGCGAGATGCGGCCGATGGTCTTCATCATTAGATGCCACCAATCTCTTGCGACGCTCTCAGTTATATATCATCCTGATATTCACGACCATGCTCTTCGCCGGAAAGCATTTTTCGCGCGATGGGGTGCTGTCTGCGTCGCTACAGGAGGGGAAAGGCGCAAATATAACTATAGATACATTAGTCGGCAATTCAGGAATAGTAGACGCCTGCATTGATTCTATTGCCGAGGACGAGAGTGTTTACGAATATATTGCCGAAGATGGATACGACTACGCATTAGAGGATTCCATTGAGATTCCTTCGGATTCGATTGAGGTACCCTTTCTGATGCCAATACAAGGAGATTCCGTTGCCAGACGCCCCTCGCGCATCCGTCGCGAGAAGGTCGACCTCGACAACCAGGTAGTCTTCAACTCGAAAGACTCGATGGTGATGATCGGACGCAACACCGTCTACATGTATGGCGACGGCACCGTTGACTATGGCGACCTCAAACTTTCGGCGGCCGAAATCAAGCTGAATATGGACAGCAGCGAGGTCTACGCCGTAGGCCGTCAGGATTCCGTGGGCGAGATGGTAGGCACCCCCGTATTCGAGGAGGGCGGTTCAAGCTACGAGTCGGCAACGATGCGCTACAACTTCAAGAGCAAGCGTGGCTACATCACCAACGTAATCACCCAGCAGGGCGAAGGATACCTTACCGGCGGCAAGACCAAAAAGACCGAAGGCGAGGACTACTACCTGGAGAGCGGCCGCTACACCACCTGCGACGACCATGAGCATCCCCACTTCTGGCTGCAGCTCACGCGCGCCAAGGTGCGTCCGAAGAAAAACATCGTGACCGGCCCTGCCTACATGGTGCTCGCCGGCCTTCCGCTGCCGCTGGCAATCCCCTTCGGCTATTTCCCCTTCAGCGACAAATACGCCTCGGGCGTGATTGTTCCTACTTTCGGCGACGACTACAACCGCGGCTTCTACCTGAGCGACGGCGGCTACTACTTCGCCATCAACGACATGATCGACCTCGCCCTCACCGGCGAAATCTACACCAAGGGCTCGTGGGGCCTATCGGCACAGTCGACCTACCGCAAGCGCTACAAGTACAGCGGCTCGTTCAACATCAACTACCTCAAAACCATCTACGGCGAGAAGACCGACCCCGACTATTCGAAAGCTACCAACTTCCAGGTGGTCTGGAGCCATTCGCAGGATTCCAAGGCCAATCCCAACATGAGCCTTTCGGCGGCCGTGAACTTCACCACCTCGGGCTATACGCGCAACTCGCTCAACTCCTACTATACGAACGCATTCACCGAGAACACCAAATCCTCGACCATCAACATGAGCTACCGCTTCCCCAACTCGAAGTGGTCGCTCTCGACCTCGCTCAATATCTCGCAGCGCACGCAGGACTCCACTCTGGCCGTATCCTTCCCCAACCTCAACATCACCATGAGCCAGACCTACCCCTTCAAGCGCAAAAACGCCGTGGGGGCCGACCGGTGGTATGAGAAAATCCGCATGAGCTACACAGGTCAGTTCCAGAACTCCCTGACCTCCAAACAGGATGAATTCTTCAAGAAATCGCTGATAAAGGACTGGCGCAACGGCATGCGCCACAGCATCCCCATATCGGCCACGTTCCCGCTATTCACCTACTTCAACATCACCCCCAACATCACCATAACCGACCGAATGTACACCCAGAAGGTGCGCCGCCAGTGGGACCCGCAGGCTTCGGCCGAGGTGATGGACACCACCTACTCTTTCTACAACGTCTGGGACTTCAACGCATCCGTTTCGCTCGATACGAAAATCTACGGCTTCTTCCAGCCACTCCCCTTCCTGGGCGATAAGGTGAAGATGATACGCCACGTGATGACGCCCACCATCTCCTTCTCGGCGTCGCCCGACTTCTCCTCCCCCTGGTTCGGCTACTACGGCCAGTATGAATACACAGACCGCCAGGGCCAGCGCCAGCAGAGGAAATACTCCATGTTCCCCGGCGGCCTATTCGGCGTGCCCGGCCAGGGAAAAACCGGCATGGTGAGCTTCTCGCTGGCCAACAACGTGGAGATGAAGGTGAAATCCGACAACGACTCAATCGGCGAGAAGAAAATATCGCTCATCGAGAATTTCACCGTAAGCCAGAGCTACAACTTCGCCGCCGACTCGTTGCGCTGGAGCAACATCAACACATCGCTGCTTCTGCGCCTCTCGAAGCAGTTCAACCTCAACCTCTCGGCCACGTGGGATGTCTACACCTACGCGCTCAACTCCTATGGAAATCCCGTGCGCGTCGACAAGCTCCGTCTGACCCACGGCAAGGGACTGGGACGCCTGTCGTCGACCGGAACATCCTTTTCCTATACCTTCAACAACGACACCTTCCGCCGCAAGAAGAAAAACGGGGGCGACAACCCGCCGGAAACCAACGGCAACCTCGGCAACAACCCGCGCGACGACGACTGGGACGACTCGGGCTACGGGCAGCCCGACCGGCTCTCCGACAAGGACGACTCTGACTCCGACCTCGACCTGACACCGGAGGGCTACGTAAGGTGGGAAGTGCCATGGAGCCTGTCGGTGAACTACTCCGTGAACTACGGCTACGGCGAGTTCGACAAGGAAAAGATGGAATACAAGGGACGTATCACCCAGAACCTCAGCCTGTCGGGCAACATACGGCCTACCAAAAACTGGGAATTCTCGGCATCGGCGTCGTACAACTTCGACACCCATAAAATCGCCTACATGAACCTCAACATAAGCCGCGACCTGCACTGCTTCATGATGAGAGCGAGCGTGATACCGGTCGGCCCCTACAAGAGCTACAACTTCCATATCTCCGTGAAGTCGGCCCTGCTGAGCGACCTGAAATACGACAAACGCTCGTCGACCAGCAACGGCGTGCAATGGTACTGACGCAATCCATCTCCAATCTTACCGATGCCATGGGAAAACTAAGCAGATTATTGAGCTATCCGGCGCGCTGGCGCCGCAGCAAGGGGTTCGGCGTGCATTCACCGTTTGCCTACAGCTTCATAACGGGCGTCCTCACCCAGAGGAAGTGCGCCTACTATGCCTATGGCGAAATTGCGGCCTTCTGGCCGCGCGCACGCAAGGCCGGCTTCAACGAGATTTTCGCCGGGCACGACATGAGCATAGCCGAGGCTCACCTGGTATTCCGCATTCTCTGCCATTTCAACCCCACCCAGATAGTGGAGATGGGCCATGGACATGAAGTGACCAACACGCTTTTCCGCAACGCCGTTCCCCGCGCGCGTGTCCTTCACTGGGTGGAGGGCCGGAGCCTGGACCTGCAGCCGTCAGAGCGCAAGACTTTCGTGCTGGTCAACCAACTCGTGGGCGACGAGCTTACCGCAGCGGCCGAGGTTATCGGCAGCCTTCTTGCCGATGAAAACTGTGTGATTGTAGTGAGGAATCTCTCATGCTTCCCACGGCAGCGCGAGGCATGGAACCGCATCGCGGCCTCCGACTATGCCGGAATGGGCTTCACCGACGGCCATATCGGTATTTTCGTGGCTGAGAAGGGTCTCCCCCACTGCATCTACGACCTCGTGCTGTAACTCACTCCACGGCTATGCGCAAATTTCCCGACAACGTGACCATAGTGGAAGAATTCCGCGGTCACCTCATGCTGGAGCGAGGCCTCTCGGCCAACACAGCCGAAGCCTATACGTTTGATCTCGGAAAACTATTGGCGTTCACATCGGCCGAAGGGCTCGGCATACCCGACATCGCCTACACCCATCTGGAGCAATTCGCTGCTTCGCTCTACGACCTCGGCATTGCCGAATCCACGCGCAAACGTATCGTAGCGGGTATCCGCACTTTCTTCCATTTTCTGGTAATCTCGGGCTATCTCGACGACGACCCCTCGCTCCTGCTCGAAACACCCGTCACCGGACTTCACCTCCCCGAAGTGCTCACAGTCGACGAAATCGACCGGATGATCGACGCCATCGACCTTTCCACCCCCGAGGGGATACGCAACCGCGCCATCGTCGAGACACTCTACGGCTGCGGTCTGCGCGTGAGCGAGCTGGTGAATATGGAATTATCGCAGATTATGGCCGATGAAGAGTTTCTGCGCGTGCGCGGAAAAGGCGACAAAGAGCGGATGGTGCCTATGTCGCCAGTATCGCTGGAGCGCATAAGCGAATATGTCGACGGCCCGCGCGCCGCACTTACTCCACCCGAGGCCGACGCCAATATCGTGTTTCTCAACCGGCGTGGCAAGCGCCTCACCCGCCAGATGATATTCACCATAGTGCGCCGTCTGGCCGAAGCCGCCGACATCCGCCGGACAATCTCGCCCCACACCCTCCGCCACTCCTTCGCCACCCATCTGCTCGAAGGGGGTGCCAACCTGCGCGCCATCCAGCAGATGATGGGCCACGAAAGCATCTCCACCACCGAAATCTACCTCAATATCGACACCTCCCACCTCCGCGAGGAAATCCTCCTCCACCACCCCCGCAACCGCCGCTGATCCCCCGCATCATCCGAATCCCCATTCGCGCGAACCTCTAAAAAGTGTGGTTTTGCTCGATTTGAACCCTCAGAAAAATGTAGTTTTTGCTTGCACGAACCCTCAGAAAAATGTAGATTTGCACAAATTTCATTAAGAGTCAGATGGATAGAAAAGCCTACAAATCGCTGCTCAAATGGAAGCATTCGGAGTCGCGCAAACCGCTTCTGATTTTAGGGGCAAGACAAACCGGAAAAACGTGGCTGATGCGCGAATTCGGCAGGAAAGAGTATGCCAATACAGTCTACATAAACTGCGATTCTGAACCGCTTATGCAGACTCTTTTTACCACCGACTACGATATCGGCAGGCTCATTCTGGCCTTTCAGGCCATTTCCGGTCAAACTATATCCGACGATGGCTCAACCCTTATAATACTCGATGAGATTCAGGAAGCTCCACGCGCCATCCATTCGTTGAAATATTTCTGCGAAACCGCTCCTCAGTACCATATTATGGCGGCCGGCTCACTGCTGGGCGTTGCGTTGTCGCGTCAGGAATCGTTTCCCGTAGGCAAAGTCGATATGCTGCATATCTATCCGATGGATTTCGAGGAATTCATGCATGCCTGCGGAAAAGAGATGTTTTGCGAACTGCTTGCCAAGGCAGACTATTCTATGGCCGATTCCTTCGCCGAAAAATATATTGAGCTTTTGCGCCAGTACTATTATGTGGGTGGAATGCCCGAGGCTGTCGAAGTATTCGTGACAAGGCACGACCTCAACGAAGTGCGAACCATCCAGCAGAATATCCTCACTGCCTACGGCGCCGACATATCGAAACACGCCTCTAAAACTGAGGCAGTGCGCATCTCGCAAGTATTCCAGAGCCTCCCCTCCCAACTGGCCAAGAAAAACCGAAAATTCATCTATGGAGTGGCGAAACCCGGCGCAAGAGCGGCTGATTTCGAGATGGCTATACAATGGCTCATCGAAGCCGGAATCGTATACCGCATACCGAGAGTGAACAAGGTGGCATCGCCACTGAAATTTTATGAAGACATATCGGCTTTCAAACTCTTCCTGCTCGACGTAGGTCTGCTTGGATGTATGTCGTCGCTCCCACCGACAATTATTCTTGACAACCCGGTCGCCCTCTCGGAATATCGGGGAATGATAGCCGAACAATATGTAGCACAGCAGCTCTCATCGGTGGGAATCCCGCTTTTCTACTGGAGCAAAGCCACTTCGCCGGCCGAAATCGACTTTCTCCTTCAGGGCGAACGCCACGTATGCGCCATAGAAGTAAAAGCATCGACCAACGTCAGGGGGAAATCCATCTCAATGCTAACCAAGGAAAAACCAGGGACTGTGGCTGGCATAAGATTCTCGCTCCTACCCTTCCGCCGACAGGAAACCCTGACCAATTACCCGCTCTACGCGGTACCCTATGTCGCACCATCCCTCTCCAACCTCTGACACGACTCCGTTACGATTCCATTTGGTGTTTCCGCAGTATTCAAATTTATAAAGGATTATGGCGACTGGGCGCGGAGGGGCTTTTATTTCGGGGAGTAGAGGAGTTTTAGGGGGAATTTGCTATCTTTGCACTGCAACATTCTCTAAAACTTTCGTAATGGGAAAATACAACTTCGATGAGGTGATCGACCGCCACGGAAGCGGATGCATGAAAATCGACGACCTCCGCGCCCTCTACGGAAAAGACGACCTTACCCCTCTCTGGATCGCCGATATGGACTTCCGCGTCTGCCCGGAGATAACCGACGCGCTGACACGGCGTATCTCCCACCCGATCTACGGCTATTCGCGCCCCGCAGAAAGCTACTGGAACACCATCGTCGACTGGCTTGACCGTCGCCACGGCTTCAAGGTGGAACGCCGGGAACTCACCTACGTGCCCGGAGTGGTGAAGGGAATCGCCTACGTAGTGAACTACTTCACTCGTCCTGGCGACAAGGTTGTAATCCAGCCGCCGGTCTACCACCCCTTCCGTATCGTTGTGGAGGGCAACGGCCGTGTTGTAGTGCCCAATCCGCTGGTTCCCGATGCCAACGGCTCCGGCTACTCGATGGATCTCGAAGGGCTTGAACGCGTGTTCGCCGAGCAACGCCCCGCGCTGATGATTCTATGCAATCCTCACAATCCGGTAGGCATACAGTGGGACCGCGCCACGCTCGCCGAAGTCGGACGTCTGGCGCGCATCTACGGCGTGACGGTTGTTTCCGACGAAATCCACGGCGACCTCATGCTCGGAGAGCGGCGCCACTACCCTTTCGCCGCATGCAGCGACGAATGCGCCTCGGTAGCAATCACTTTCGGCGCTCCTTCGAAGACGTTCAACATTCCCGGCCTTGTAAGCTCCTGGTGCGTGATAAAGAATCCCGCACTACGCGAGCCGTTCTTCAACTGGCTTGAAGTCAACGAATTCAACGCTCCCACCTTCATATCGACCATCGGCACCGAGGCCGCCTACAGCTACGGAGAGCCGTGGCTCGAAGAAGTGCTCGACTACATCGAGGGCAACATCGCTTTCGTGCGACGCTATCTGGAGCAGAAGCTACCGCAGATTTCGATGGTGACACCGCAGGCCTCGTTTCTCGTATGGATGGATTTCCGGAGTCTGAATCTCAGCCACGAGGAGCTTGTCGACCTGGTGGTGAACCATGCCGGTCTGGCCCTCAACGACGGCGAAATGTTTGGCCCGCAGGGCCACGGCTTCATGCGCGTCAACGTGGCTACGCCGCGCTGCGAGCTGGAGCACGCTCTGGAAAAACTCCGCCTCGCCCTACAGGAGGGCGTGTCATAACGGCCCATCTGGGGCGTCGCTTGCGGGAAATGCGGTCTCGGTCATTGACATACGTCAACTCCCGTCGACCTCATTTCCCGCAAGCTCCTACCATCTGAACCGTTCTGACAGCGCCCTCCGCCATCCGGACGGTTTCCGACAAACCAACAGACGCAATCTAAATGTAGGGACGCACGGCTCGTGCGTCCAAATATACCAATTGGAGTTCACCAAACTACACGGACGCACGAACCGTGCGTCCCTACATTTCGGTGGGTTTTCAACACCTACATCCGGAGAAAAATACTGAATAATTTAACATGCTTTACGCCATATTTCCACCTGAAGAGCTGGTTGAAGACGCCGCAGTGGCTCTTCCGCTCTCGAAAAGCATCTCGACGCGCTGTCTGGTGCTCGACGCGCTCACCGAGGGCGCTCCCGACAACAACGCTTCAATAGCCGTATGCGACGATACGGCCGTTATCGCCGACGCGATCGCATCCTGGCGCGGTGCCCCTGCGGGCACGGCGCTTACGCTCGATATGAAGGCTTCAGGAGCGGCTCTACGCTTCCTTACCGCGCTTTTCGCGGCCACACCCGGCGCCGACGTGACGCTCACGGGGATTCCGCGCCTGCTTGAACGTCCCATGGGGATTCTTGTCGACGCTCTGCGCGCATGCGGCGCCGAAATCGACTACACCGGCCGCGAGGGGTTCGCGCCACTTCACATTGTTGGCCGCCAGCTCGATGGGGGAGAGGTTACTGTCGACGCCACCGTAAGCTCGCAGTTCATCTCGGCGCTCCTTATGGTCGCTCCGACCATGCGCCGGGGTCTGACAATCAACTTCGAAGGTGAACCGGTGTCACTACCCTACATCCTGATGACGCTCGGGATGATGGAGCAGCGCGGTATAGCCGCCGAACGTCAGCCCCTGCGCGTGGAGGTATCTCCGGGAGCCTATAAGCCATACGCACAGGGCGCCGAAGGCGACTGGAGCGCCGCTGCCTTCTGGATGGAGATATGCGCCCTCTCGGCCGGATGGTACGCCATGACAAACCTCCGGGCCGACACCCTGCAGGGCGACCGCCGCGCGGCCGAGTATTTCGGCCACCTCGGCGTCGACGCCGTAGCCTCCGAGGAGCATCCCGGCGGAATCGACCTCTCGCCATCGCCCGAGGTGTTCGGACGTCTTGACCTGGACCTTTCCGACAACCCCGATCTCGCCCCCGCGCTTGCCGTAACAGCCACAATGATAGGGGTTCCCTTCAAACTGACGGGCCTCGCCAATCTCGGCGTGAAGGAATGCGACCGTCTGGAGGCCCTTTGCATCGAGATGGCCAAACTCGGCCGGCCGGTGGAGAAAATCCGCGACTTCGGCCTCGAATGGGACGGCCGCTCTCTTCCGGTCGGCTCCATGCCTGTACTTTCTGCCCACGGCGACCACCGCATGGCCATGGCCCTGGCGCCTGTGAGCCTCTACATTCCCGGCATTCTTCTCGACGGGCCGGAATACGTAAGCAAGAGCTACCCCGAATTCTGGGAGCAGCTGCGCGCCGTAGGATTCCGGCTGGTGGAGGTGGAAATCGACGCCGAAGGGGCCGTGAAGCGTATCGGAGGCGACGAGCCACCTGCTCCCGCCGAATAAACCTGTAAATCAGAGAAAAAATGATTGGTGCACTGATTATATTGGCGGCTCTTGTGCTGGTGGGAGGAATCCTTTACCTGCTGCACCTGCGCGACCTGCGCCGGGGCACCGCCGGAGAGCCAACACTCCCGCCGATGGCCGATCCGCCCGTTCCGGCCAACGCCGGCGACGACGATTCGCCCTGCTGCGGGATGCACATCACCTGCGAGCGCGACTCGCTGCTCGCCCATGTAAGCACGGAGATAGAATATTTCGACGACGAAGAGCTCGACCGTTTTGCCGGCCGCGAGCCTTCGGACTATTCCGACGATGAAATCGAGGAATTCCGCGACGTGCTGCTCACACTGCGGCCCGACGACATAGCCCCATGGGCACGCTCCATACAGCTCCGTGGCATCAGGCTGCCCGACAGCGTGCGCGAGGAGCTGCTTCTCATCGTGGCCGAGGCCAGGGCCTCCCGCGGCCACTGACATTTATTTCAACCACTTAACGCACTGCGATGCACGATCTTCTGCAGTTTCAGTTCTTTACCAACGCCATCTGGGCGGTGATCATCATATCTGTGGCTTCGGCCATGATAGGCACCTACATCGTGGCGCGCAGACTTGTAGCCATCTCCGGAGGTGTTACCCACGCTTGCTTCGGCGGTCTCGGACTCGGATGTTATCTCGGCGTCAGCCCGCTGCTCATGGCCGGTGTATTCGCTGTGGCCTCGGCGCTGGGCGTCCAGTGGATATCGGAGCGACACCGCGTGCGCGAGGATTCAGCCATAGCCGTGGTGTGGTCCACTGGTATGGCCATAGGCGTGCTGTTCGTGTTTCTCACGCCGGGCTTCGTGCCGGAGCTGAATGCTTTCCTTTTCGGAAATATACTCGACGTTACAACCGCCGACCTCATAGCCTTCGCCGTCTATACGCTGGCGTTGGGCGTCTTCTTCGCGTGGCGTTTCCGCGAGATAGTAATCTGTGCGTTCGACCGCGATTTCGCCCGTGTAGCCGGTCTGCCGGTAGCCATGGTGACCACGGTGATGACGGTCATGGTAGCCCTGTGCATCGTGCTGACAATCCGTCTGGTAGGCATCATGCTGCTGATGTCGATGATTTCTCTTCCGCAGATGACGGCTGAGGTGTTCACCCGACGCTTCCGTCCGCTTATGTTCCTCTCCATGGCCATCTCGGCCGCGGGATGCATGGCCGGACTCATACTGAGCGTATATATCGACGTTCCATGCTCGGCGCTGATCGTAATAGTGCTCGCGGCCCTCTTTGCCTCGGTCCGCATCGCCAGCATCGTGGCCAGCCGCCGGAGGAGGGGAGGACTATGAAGATACGGTATATGCTTGTAGCGGCCGCCATCGTAATTACAGGCGCGGCGGGATGGTGGGTGTGGAACCGGTGGTTCACCGAACGCGCCGACCCGTCGGCTGAAATCTATACCGTGCGCGGCATCGACATCTCGGCCCACAACGGCAATGTGGATTTCCAGGCCCTGCGCCGCCAGGGCGTGGCCTTCGCCTATATAAAGGCTACCGAGGGGACCGACTTCATCGACCGCCGTTTCGTCGACAATGCCCGCGGCCTCCTTGCCGGCAATATTCCCGCCGGCGCATACCATTTCTTCCGCTTCGACACCGATGGCGAGATGCAGGCGTGGAACTTCATCCGCGCCATCGAAGGGCGCGGATTCAGCCTTCCGCCGGCTGTAGACCTCGAGGAGTGGGGCAACGACGAAACCATTCCTACAGCACGCGTCAGAACCTCCCTGCGAGCCTTTATGCGCGTGCTTTCCGAGGAAGGCTATCATCCGGTAATCTACACCAATAAGGACGGCTACAACCGCTTCGTAAGGCATCATTTCGACGAATATCCACTCTGGATATGCTCCTTCAGCGACCCCCCTCTGCCAGCCGACGCCGCAACCGACTCCATCGGCTGGCATATATGGCAGTTCTCCCACCGGGGTACCATCGACGGCATCGACGGCTATGTGGACCTCAACGCCATTCACCCCGCATCGCCCCTCCTGAAGTTATTAGCCATCCCTACTTTTTGATAGCCAACATGTATATTATTACGGAAATAAAAGCGGCGCTCCCGGAATTGGGGGCGCCGCTGCTAAATAATATTTATCTATGAATCAGAGAGCGACTTTGCTGACCTGGTTGCCCTGACGGCGGATGAAGATACCGCCCTCGGGGTTGAGGACACGCACACCCTGCAGGGTGAAGAATTCAACGGGGGCGTCGGCCGAAGCGTCGGTTGCGATTCCCTCCACACCGGTCATTTCGAACGCTTCGGTCTGGTGAGTGATCATACCCTCTTTGCGGAGATTCTCACCGCCTTTGGTAAGCTTCACTGTCACGGCATAGTAGTCGCCCGGAACGGCCTCATGGACGATGTTAGCAGTCTCGACGGCGTCGCCTGCGCGGTGGGCATAAAGGCTCTCATGCCATTCAGGATTATCGACATCGAATTTATAGGCGTTACCGCCGTTGGTAAGACGGGCGAAATCCTCTACCTCTCCGGCAGGAATGAACACATTCTGCTGTTCGGCATAGCTTACGCGCCGACGGGGAGCGCCCTGTGGTTCGTCGGCTAACGGCACTTCCGAAGCCCAGCTGGAAACCACGAAGTGACCCTTTCCGGTGCCGTTGTCGGCAAACCGGAGGTTTCCGAACATATAGATTCTTGTATTTTCATCTGCTTCGTCCTTCACTGCGACTGCCTTCTCATAGGAGCTCCATTCCCAGTCGTTGTTCTCTACTGAGCCGTCGCTGAGCTCACGGTAGAGGTTGCCGTGGATGTAGAGGGCATCAGGCAGTTCCTCTACTATCTGCTGGCCGCGCTCGGGGTCGAGCGTTATCTTGCCGGTATTGAAGTCGACTTCCACAAGATAGCTGCCTTTCTTGATCTTGAAGGAAGATTCCCAGGTGTTCCACATCACGAACGGACGGACTTCTTTGGTATCGATAGGAGTATTGATGGCTTCCGGGCCGAAACGCCATGCGTTGATATACTTGAAGTCTTCCTTGGTGAGATTATCTCCTTCGAGCACACGCGAAGTGAAGCTTATGTAGCCGTAGGTATGATCTCTCTCACTGTCACCATCGCCCTCAGCCTGAGAGGTTACGTTGATCACACCGGAATAGATGCCGCTGCCGGGGGTCGCCTCAAAGAGCTGCACACCCAGATTGGGAAGGAATGTCCAGCCGTCGAGATGGCCGAACACATAAAGCGATTCGGGCCATGCTGCCACGGCGTCGTCGGCTATGAAATATTTGCCGTTGGGCTGGGGTTCGAGAACCGGAGTCTTGGTTTCGTTTTCCTTGCCGGGGTTCTGGCCGTTGTGGAATACGAAATGCTTCGCGTCGGCAGGAAGAACAACCTTAATCCATTCTTCGCCGTCGATGGTCACGATGGGGTTACCAGTGATTTCCACGCCGGTGTTGCGGTCGCCGTAAGTAGTCTGATCCTGATACTGCTGGAACATTTCCGGTGTCCACTTGTAGTTGGTACCGTACATGTCGCTGGCCTCGTCGTAGGTTGTAAGGTAGATATGCTCCCAGCCCTTGGTATTGCGGAAATATACCGTATTGCCTTCTGAGATGGTGAGCGAGCGGTGAGCCTCGTTGGTGTCGATAGTGAAGGTGAGTTTGCCGCCTTGCTTAAAGTTCCAGCTGCGGTCCTGACCATAGACGATGTCGGTTGTCGTCTCATTGACTTTGGCTTCCGAACCGCCGGTCGAGGGGCCGTAGCGCGTTTCGTTATGCCAGCCACCTTGCGTCTCGGTGAAGGAGAAATAATGTCCATCGTTGGCCTCAACATCGAGTTTATAGGTGAATACACCGCTGCCGGGAGCGGTCTCGGTCATGGCCGGGGCATCGGTTTCGTTCCAGCCGCTGCCGAAATTGTGGAGGAAGTAGAGTTTAGTAGCTTTGTGGCCGCTGGGCTGATCGCCACCCTGCAGCTCGCTGAAGAGGCAAACATAGCCCGAGGGAGCGTAGACGCCGCCATCCTTGATGTCGTCGCCGGTGATATTGTCGGTCTGAGAACCGTTATTGTTATTGTTGAAGATGATGCCGTCGTAAGCCTGTTTCTTTACTGTTACCTTGTAATAGGTTTTGCCGTCAGCGCCGGTAACGGTCTCCGTAAGCTGCTTGCCGGGCCATTCTCCGCATGCTTCCGTATTGTAGGTATAAAAAGCTACGGGCGACCAGTTGTCGTCGTTACGGAAATAGAAGGTATAGACATCCTCTACCGGAGAGCCGGCCTTGGAGACGGTAAGCTCCTTGGCATCGAGACTGAAGGTGAATGTATATTCGCCGGCACCGAGGTTGAATTCGGCATTCTGATGGTCGCCGTTCTGCACCTTGAATGGAGTATCGAGCGAAATCTCGACAGGACCGCTGTTAGGCGCAGCATACCAGGTGCCGTCGATTTTAATACCGAACTGGCCGTTGGTTTTCACTTCTTTAGTAAGGACGTAGGAGCCGTTGGTTTCCGGCAGCTCCACACTTTCCCAGCTTTGATTACCGAAAATGTCGGTATGGATTTCCACTTTAGTCGCCTGCCCAGAGGCGAAAGCGAAGAGCACTGCCAGAAATAGCAGATAAAACTTCTTCATGTTCTTAGATGATAAGTAAGTAGTTATTAAGGTAAAAAAGATATTTCCACTGGTAGAATGCGCATCGCGAAGAATTTCGGGCGCAATCGTCGGATGTCAGACAATTAGTACGCGCCTGTGCGTATTAGTAAGACAATGATTTGGTAGTGAGTATCAAATCATGGGATGCAAAGTTATATAAATTTCAAAAGGATTGTTTTTTTGTTTAACTTATTTTAACTAAAATTGGGTAAATCTCTGACTCCTTCCGATTAACCAATGTTAATGTTGTCTTATTTTCGGCAACATGCCATGAAATTTATTACTTTTGTGATAAACACATTATGCATCCGATTATAAGGCGTTGAACCGTGAATCTGACTGTCCACACACTCCCTGCGCGAAGATGCCTGTGCCGGCAATCCATACGGGAGTGTCCACCTCTTAGTCTGTGAACTGATTATCTTAAATTTAACTATACCAACTACCATGAAACTAAAGCTTTACTCACTGCTTCTTGCGGCAGTGGCATCGGTGTCGTCGACCGGTCTGGCCAGCGCCGCCCCGGTGGTTCCCGACCACCTTTACTTCCCTAACAACCGCGGAACCGGCTGGATCTACATTGACAATGACAACACTCAGGTGCCGCGTTTCTCCAAAGACAAAATCGGCAACGTAAACTCCTTCTCGATGCACGCGTACAGCGAGACGGCGGGAAGCAAACTTTTCTTTTTTATCGCTAACTCCCAGAAGGATAGCTTCGGTGGCTATACCGGTGCCTCCGATTGCCTTTATACCGTTAGCGGCGACAGCTGGGACGGCACCTCGAACAAAGTGCTGGCCGCTGGCAAATACACCGCCTACCGCTACGGCTCGCTGAAACACTGCCATGAGCTTCCCGCCGGGGAATACGCCATCGACATGGAATTCGACGAAAGCCGAAGTGACTACGGAATCTCTATGGAGATTTTCGACTGCAACGCTGCCCCCGACAATCTTTATTTCACCGCAAATATGGGCAACGGATGGCATTATGCCGATGCACCCGCCTTCACAAAGAGCGGCAAGGTGTTCACCTACACGGTCGAGGCCGACAAACAGTTCTACTTCTTCATCAACCGCAAGCGCCGCTCGAGCTGGGACGCCATGACCGAGGCTAACTCCAGCACCGCCTACGGCGTAAACGGCGACAAGCACCTTGGCGGAGACCGCACCATCGACGGAACGGAATTCGAAATGTCGCTCTACGGCACGATGACCCGCTGCTTCACCATTACCTCGCCGGGTAAATACACCTTCAAGATGGACTTCACCAACGGGCGGCCCCATCTTACAATCACAAAAGAAGGCAGCGACCTCCCCATCCTGATGGATACGGCTATGCCGGCCAAATATACCGGCGTGATGCTCCAGGGCTTCTTCTGGGACTCCTACGACGACACTGCATGGAAGAATCTCGAAAAACTCGCCTACGACTACTCCAACTATTTCGAACTCGTGTGGGTGCCTAACAGCGGCAAACCCGCCTCCAATCCGGGCATGGGCTACGATCCCGTATACTGGTACACCAACCACAACAGTGCTTTCGGCAAAGAGGAAGAGCTGCTGACGATGAACAGCCTATACAACGATCTCAACACCAATATGATTGAGGACGTTGTCGTAAACCACCGCTCCGGAGCAACTAACTGGACCGATTTTCCCACCGAGACCGACCATAACGGAATTTCCTGGACCTGGGACCCCTCGCATATCTGCAATACCGACGAAGTGAACGGTCAAAGCGGGCAGGCTACCCCTACAGGCGCAAACGATACCGGCGACAATTTCGACGGCTCGCGCGACCTCGACCACACCAACACCTACGTGCAGGATGGCATCAAGGCCTACCTCAATACTCTCCACGAGAAATACGGCTACAACGGCTGGCGCTTCGACATGGTGAAGGGCTATGGTGCAAAATACGTAGGCGACTACGTCCGCTCGGCAGGCATGAAATATGCCGTCGGCGAATACTGGGATTCGTTCGATCCCATCGTAAACTGGATTACGGGCACGGGGCTTGCCTCGGCAGCCTTCGACTTCCCCTTCAAATTCGCCCTCAACGAGGCCATGAACGGCAACGAGGACCTCACCAAGGTTTCCTGGACTTACGAAAAGAAAGCTCAGCCGGCCGGACTTATACATCACGAGGTCTACAAGCGCTACGGCGTTACGTTCGTCGACAACCACGACACCTACCGCGACAACAACCGCTTCAAGAACGAAAACCTTGTGGTGGCTGCCAACGCTCTGATGCTCTGCTCGCCCGGCACTCCCTGCGTGTTCCTGCGCCATTATCTCGACCATATGGACGCCATCAACCGCCTTATCGACATCCGCAAGGCCGTCGGCATCCACAACCAGAGCGAGGTTGAAATGCTCAAGCTCGAAAGCAACTGCTACGTAGCCCGCGTGAAAGGCCTCTACGGCAGTCTCGTGGTTAAAGTCGGTTCCGACATGAGCTACAACTGCACCGATGCAGGCTATACTATGGTAGCCGCCGGAAACGCAGACGACAATAACTACTGCGTATGGGCCAACGTTCCCATCTACGACCATATCACCCTGACGCCCGACCACAAGCCCGGCGATTATAAGGTATCGTCACCCTTCAAGCTGAATTTCGAATATACCAACGTGCCCGAAGGCGCATACCTCGTCTACACCACCGACGGCGAATATCCTACGCCGAACTACGGCACACGCGTAAACCTCGCGGCCAACCGCCAGGCCAAGGCTCCCGCCCGCGTTAATCTCGCAGGAACGGCGGCTGCCAACGACGAACTCAACCTCTGGATCGACAAGCCCGAGAACCACGTGATGGCTGCCGTATTCACCAAGGACGGCCGCCCATATTCGCCGCTCTTCGACGGCACGTATACCCTTCCCGGCGACCTTACGGGCATCAACGGTATCGACGCCGAGAGCGACGGCCTGAATGTGGCCTACAACGCCTCGACGCGCACCCTCGAAGGCTTCGATGCCGACCGCGCCCGCGTGGAAGTGTTCAGCACCATGGGCACGCTCGTAGCAACCACGCCTTCGCTCACCGAACTCCCCGCCGGCATCTACATCTACCGCGTATCTATCGACGGCAACACCGCCACCGGTCGGCTTCGCCTCTGAAGGCGCGTCACTACGGCCCATCCGGGTCGTCGCTTGAGGGAAATTCGGGCTCGGTCATTGACTTCAGTCAACTCCCATCGCCCTCACCCTCAAGCTCCTACCATCTGGACCATTCTGACATCGCCTTCTAATGATAACAACCTTAAATAAATCGGGGCGCCCGGCATTCGGGCGCCCCGATTTAACTGATTAAAGTCTTCTTATCTTGTAGAGATGCACCCTGGTGCATCCGCCTTTCGCAATAGTTTGATTTACAGGATTTCGGATGCACCGGGGTGCATCCCTACTCTCTGATGACCTATTTAATATTGTTTTACTTCACCAGAACCGTGCGGGTGAACTCGCGGACAACCACGAGGTAGAGACCCGGAGCTACGGCGATTTCGGTGGTGCCGCGGGCGATGGCGCCCGAATGGCGGAGCACGCCGTCCATCGAGTAAACCATAGCCACGTCGGTGCCGTCCTCGCGGCTCTCAAGCACGAGGCGACCGTTACGGCAGTAGGCGTCCCACGAATGGTATTCAGCCTCCATGGCCTCCTGGATGCCGCTGGTGCGGCAGTCGGTGAGCGCGATGTCGTCGATAAGCGTGCGGGCGTTGGTCGACTGCTCCATCTTCATGCGCAGCGAACCGCGGCGGTTGATGGTCACGGAATATTTGCGGTAGGCGGGCGAAGCGGCATCGTCGGCCGAGATAGTCACCTTGCCGACCTCTTCCCAGGTGGTTCCATGGTCGGAGGATACGCTCACAGTGATGTCGGCGGGATATTTCGAATTGTCGTTAGCCCATGTTTTAGCCTGGAAAGTAAGAACGCCCATGCCGTTGGCCTTGTCCTCAAGCATGGTGAAATGTCCTCCCTTATTATTATTCATGCGGGCACAGATCTTTCCGCTGGTAGCGGCATCGGAATTGTTTATATAGGCATCGGTCTGCCATTTGCAGGCAGTTCCCTGATATTCTTTGTCGGAATAGCTCGAAGCGACACCCTTTTCGAAATCCTCGATGAAGGTAGGTTCGATCACGGGTACGGCGATGGTACCGTCGACGTCGGTGAAGTCGTCCGTGAAGTCCTCGGCCTCGGCCAGCAGGGTGGTGGAGTATTCGCCCTCAGTGGAGCCGAACAGGCGCATATAGAAGCGGTCCTGACCCGGTGCGAGCACTATCTGCGTTTTCCAGTCGGCTTTGTCGAGGCTGAGCTGGAAGGGTGCGGTGACCGTCAGAGTGATGTCGCCGGGAATATTCTCAATATCGGCGAGAATCTCGGCTACCTCGGAGGGCTGACCGGGTTCGGCGAAGAACTCAAGGTCGCCGTCGAATAGGAACTGGATGGAGGGAATGGGAGCCAGCGTGGTTACGGCTACGGGGTCGGAGGTAAGAGTGCCGTTAGATACGGTGTAGGTGTAGGACGTCTCGGGCTCGAGGTCGGTTACGGTATAGCTCTCGGCGCTGGCGCTTACGCTCTTGGGATAGCCGACAACGGGCGAGCCGCCGCGGCTTACAGTGAGCGTATAGGTGGCATTCTCGACGTCGATGTTGCTCCATACGGCGTCGAAGCTCGTATCGGAAATATTCACTGCAGGCCCGGCGGGAATGCCGTCGACAGCCGATGCGGTGAGCGTCACGGTGCGCGTAATCGAACCGGAGCGCAGAATCAGCTGACCTCCGGCGCTGCCGGGGGTGTTGGAGCGGTAGCTTACGGTTACCTCCGTGCCCTTATTGGCGTCGGCGGCCGAAACCGATGTGGGCGAAACGCTGAAGCCCGAACCGGCCACGCTGACCGAAAGCGCCTCGGTAATCGAGGCACCCTTGACGGCCACCTTGTGGCTGCGCGTAACGCCCGTAGCCGTCGTGCCGATAGCCACAATCGTACCCTCGGCGGGGCTGACGATTTCGGGGTCGGCGGTGGCGTTGAGCGTCCAGTCTACGGTATTTTTCGAGCCCCAGATGTATTCCACCAGTTCGGGGTGGTCGATATAGGGGTTGCGGTTCTTCTGATGCTTGTAGACACCCTCGTTACGGTCGATTTCCTTCTGGCTTACGGGGTCCTGGCGGTGCCATTTCAGCAGAAGCTCGAGCGACCAGCTTTTGAATACCGGGAAGGAGTTTCCGGCGAAGAACTGGTTGCCGTTGCCTTCGGTCCAGCGGCCGATCTGGGAGTTATAGGCCGTTGCCATGTAGAAATATGTGCGGGCAAGGTCGCCCTTGTACTCGTCGTCGGGCTCGAACACCGTGCCGCTGTAGCCGGGAAAGGTGCAGTTGCCCAGACGGCCCAGAGCGCGCACGTTGCCGTTGTTGGCCAGACGCGAGCCGCCGGAGCATTCGCCGTAGGGGAAATTGCTGCGCTGGCCGTTCACCTTGCCGTCGGTGGGGTAGACGTGGTAGGCATCGGAATACTGTGGGGTAGACTTGCCGCCGCCCCACCAGCTCTTGGGCAGGGAGTGCTCCTTGTTCACGCAGTCGCCGATAACCTTATAGTTGCCGCACTTTGCAAAATTACTTGGCCACGCCTTGGTGGTGTAGATGTCCCAGAGCGTGCCGTCGGGACGCATATCGGAGTCCTTATAGACGCTCCAGAGATTATCGTAGCTCACTTTGGTATGGGAAGCGATTTTTGAGCTGAGCGCCGAGAGCAGTGCCTGCCCGTGATAGCCCTCGCAGGAGGTATAGTAGCCTGTCGGCTCGGCGGCGTTGCCGGAGAGCATCCATATCGAGGCAAGAAACAGAGAAGCAAGTTTTCTCATTTCAATCAGATTGAGGTTAAATAAGAATAAGCAAAAGAAAAAGGATGAACGGCAAAAGTAGGCTTTTACAGCGAGAAAACCGACGCTGTTAACATTTTTAACGAAAAAGAGAGCCCAACACAAGGGTTGTCGGAGCGATTTTACTAACTTTGCATGGGGTGGAGGCGTTATAAGAACAGACAAACAATAAAAACGACTACATATATGGAATCAACCCGCCAGGCAAAGATTGCCCGCTTAATACAGAAAGAACTTTCGGAAATCCTGCGGCAGCAGACGGCCAAAACCAACGGCATACTGGTGTCGGTATCGGCCGTGCGCGTCAGTCCCGACCTCAGCATAGCCCGCGCCTATCTCTCGATTTTCCCCAGCGACAAGGCTAAAGATATTCTTGAGAACATAAACCGAAGCGCCCGCACAATCCGGTATGAACTCGGCCAGAAAGTGCGCTTCCAGCTGCGCAAGATTCCCGAACTGGCCTTCCATCTCGACGACTCGCTCGACTATATCGAGAATATCGACCATCTTCTCCACGAGGATAACGCATCGAAATAATTTGCAATTATAGGGCTTATACGCCCTATAGGCCCTATAACCTAAATAAAGCAGTGCTGAAACTTCGGATTGCGCTACGCTATCTGCTCTCGCGCAAACAATTCGGAGCCGTAAACGTAATATCGGCCATTTCGGTGGCTGCTGTGGCTGTGGCTGCGGCGGCCATGATAATCGTGCTGTCGGTTTTCAACGGTTTCGAACGCCTCGCCCAGTCGAAACTCTCTGCGCTCGACCCCGACTATCTCGCCGTGCCGACTCAGGGAAAGCGAATCGAGGGAATCGGCTCGCTTGTTGATTTGCTGGAGGGGGTCGACGGAGTGAAAGCGGCCTGCCCGCAGATATCCGAACGCGCCTACGCCATGAACGCAGAGGCGCAGAGTGCCGTCGTAATGCTCGGACTTACCGAACGCGGACTGCAGGAATCCGGAATAGCGGACGTGATTATCGACGGGACCGACCGGCTGACGAACGACTCGACTGTTCTGACAAGCGTCGGCGTGGCTATGGCTCTCGGCGTGCGGCCTTACGAAGGTGCCGACAGCATGAGCCTGTTCGAACCGCGGCGCACGGGCGCCATAAATCCGGCCAATCCTATGGCCGCTTTCCGCAAAGCCGACCTCAGGGTGGCGGGTGTTTATCAGGTTGAACAGGAGGAATACGACCGCGACATGGTGATTGTGGCCTACTCGCTGGCCTCGCGGCTGCTCGGCTACGACGACGCGGCTACCTCCATAGCCATCCACACCGGCGGCTCACGGGCTCCCGAATCCGATCTGAGGCAGATTGCAGAGCAGCATGGCCTTAACCTGAAAGACCGCTACAAGCAGCAGGAACATACCTACCGCATGATAGCAATCGAGAAATGGATTTCCTTCCTGATGCTGGGCTTTATTCTTGTTATAGCCTCGGCTAATATAATCTCAACCCTCTCGATGCTTGTGCTCGACAAGGAGCCTTCGATGGCCATACTGCGCGCCATGGGCGCTACGCGTAGACTTATCCGCGGCGTATTCGCCACGCAGGGATGGCTGATAATATTGCTCGGAGGTCTGGCCGGAATTGCATGCGGTGTGCTTCTCGTGGCCGGACAGATGCGCTACGGCTGGGTGAAGCTCGGCGCATCCAATCCGGAACTTATGAGTATCACCAACTACCCCGTGGAGCTTCGTTGGGGCGACGTAGGATTCACGCTCGCAGCATTAACGGGCGTGGCATTGCTGCTCACGCCCGTTGTAGGGATGGTAGTGAAAGGTAGAGACGGCGATAATGACAGCCGTCAGGTCAGTCGGTGATTACGTCGGCCGCACGCCCGGCCGACTGCTCGCGTACTATAGCATTGGCCATCTCCACAGCCACGGAGATGTGGGGGCAGATATGGTCGGCTCCTATCATCCGGTCGATACCGGCGCGCAGAAGAGTTTCGCGCACATTTTCCTTGACACCGGAAAGCACGATGTGGATTCCGTCGGCCTGCGAGGATTCTATAAGAATCTCCAGGTTGTGGAGGGCGGTAGAGTCGATGAACGGCACCTTACGCATACGCACTATGCGAACCTTAGGCTTGTCGACAAGTGTGGAACGCATGAGCTCCTCAAATTTTGTGGCCACACCGAAGAAGAACGGTCCGTCGATTTCGTAGACCTCCACACCGGGAAGCACATCGAGCACCTCGTGGTGCGAAGCGTCCAGATCCGTACCCTCGGCCACGTCGAGCTGCGAGGAGTAAACCTTGATTTCTGTATTTTCCATAACGCGGCGCAGGAAGAGCACCACGGCAAGAAGCAGACCTATCTCGATGGCAATCGTCAGGTCGAATACCACCGTGAGAAGGAATGTCACCACCATTACCGAAACGTCGCTCTTGGGATTGCGGAGCATACCGCGGATGGTGCGCCATCCGCTCATGTTATACGACACCATGACGAGCACTGCGGCCAGACAGGCCATGGGCACGTAGCTGATCAGCGGCATCAGGAAGATGAAGATGAGCAGAAGCACCACTGCATGGACCACGCCGGCCACGGGAGTGCGGCCGCCGTTGGTGATATTGGTCATTGTACGGGCTATGGCGCCAGTAACGGGGATACCACCGAAGAATGGAACGACCACGTTGGCTATTCCCTGGCCGATAAGTTCGGTATTGGTCGAGGTGCGCGAGCCAGTCACACCGTCGGCCACCGTAGCCGAAAGCAGCGACTCAATCGCGCCGAGCACGGCGATAGTAAACGCCGAAGGGAGGAGCAGATTGATGTTTTCCATCGTAAGCGAGAAACTCTGCACTTCGGGAATGTCGGTCGACATGGCGCCGAACCGGTCGCCGATAGTGGAGATTTCAAGCCCCGGCATCATGGATTTGAGGAAAGCGACACCTGCCGTAACGATTACGATGGCAAGCAGCGCGCCGGGCAGACGTTTGGAAATCTTGGGCGTCAAGATGATAATTGCGAGAGAAAACAGAGCCACACAGAGTGTAGGGATGTCAATCTGGTCGAAATTCCGTAGATACACACCCCATTTGCCTGTGAAATCGCCGGGAAGATTCTTCAGGCCGAGGCCGAAGAAGTCGTTAATCTGCGTCGACAGAATGGTGAGGGCGATACCGGCCGTGAAACCTACCACGATAGGGTAGGGGATGAACTTGATTACTGTTCCGAGCTTGAACAGACCCATCAGAACGAGAATCAGACCCGCCATGAACGTGGCAACGGCGAGACCTTCAAGCCCGAAACGTGAGATAATTCCATAGACAATAACGATGAATGCTCCCGTAGGGCCTCCGATCTGCACTGAGTTGCCACCGAATGCTGAAACCATGAAACCGCCGATTATGGCGGTAATAAGGCCTACCGTGGGGCTCACACCGGAGGCAATACCGAAAGCGATGGCGAGGGGAAGGGCTACGATGCCCACAACGATACCGGCCACAACGTCGGCCTGGAGTTTTTTCGAGTCGTAGTGGCGCATTGCCGACCACAATTTGGGACGGAAGTCCACAGCTCCGCTGAAATTCATAATGTGAAGCTTTTTACCTTGAATAAATTAGTACCTGAAAAGGAATATATATCAGATAGTTGAAAACCAAAAATGAATGCCCTTACATTCAAAATCCGCTGCAAAGTTAAGAAATCCTAAAAAAATACGCAAACCCACTTCCCCGATTCGCCGCAACTCCCGGCCAATATCCACGATTTCTTAGCCCCCGATATCTTAGAGGCCCTAATTTCCTTAAATTTCTTATATTCTTTAGAATCTTCAGAGTCTTTAATGTCCTTAAGGTCCTTAGAGTCCTTAGAGTCTTTAAAGTCTTTAAGGTCACTTTTCTGGATGCTGTGTCTGCACCAGCCGGGACACAAAAAAAGCGGAGTCCGGTGGAACTCCGCTCTGTGGGAAGGTAGCCCATAGGAGAATCGAACTCCTCTTTCAAGAATGAAAATCTTGCGTCCTAGCCGATAGACGAATGGGCCGTTCAACCCACTGACTTTCGCAAGCTTGTGGGTGAAAAATTACGAGAACTATTATTCAATCATTTCACTTTTTCAGCAAATAGGATGGAGAGGGATGCTACTCAAACCAAAACCGGCATGAAAAAGCCGGGTGGAGAGAGCCCTGGATAAGGAGGCTATCAGGCGAGCTTGTTTATGTGAAGAGCAAGCTTGCTTTTGAGGTTCGAGGCCTTGTTCTTCGAGATCGTCTTCTTCGAAGCGAGGCGGTCGAGCATAGCTTCAATCTTTACATATGTTTCCTGAGCCTGAGCCTTATCGGTCATAGCACGGAGACGACGCACAGCGTTGCGGGCTGTTTTTGCGTAATAGCGGTTACGCAGGCGGCGGCTCTGAGTCTGGCGAATGCGCTTTAAAGCGGATTTATGGTTTGCCATTTTAGTAGAAAATGCTAATTCTTTGGATTATTGTTTAATGGTAGCCCATAGGAGAATCGAACTCCTCTTTCAAGAATGAAAATCTTGCGTCCTAGCCGATAGACGAATGGGCCATGATTTCCGATTTGCGGTGCAAAGTTAATATGAATTTCTCAATTGTGCAAATTTTATTATGATTAAAGTTGTAATTGAACGTGGCCAATCTGGCAATTACAGCATTTAAAAAATGATGATACAATGAAATAACATATAAAATCCGGATAGAAAAATTATTTAATAAATTTCTCTATCCGGAATTATTTCAAATAAATTCCATTCAGCGCGGATAATTAAGAGATGCAGCCACTCGCTCCAGAGTCTGACGCGACTCGAGCAGACGCGAATAGCATACACCTGAACTGCATTGAGCCGACAGTCGGGCGAGATATTCGGCATATGCTCCCCAGTCGTCGATGGGACGACGGCTCACTCCGCTTTCCATTGCGGCGCGGGCCACCGCCGGAGAGACAGTCTCGAGCAGGCGCGGATCCATCGGTTTGGGCAGGATATACTCGGGTCCGAAAGCCAGATCCGGCCGTCCGTAAGCCTCCCGGATTTCCGCAGGTACAGACTGATGGGCAAGCAGGGCTATCGCACGTGTGGCGGCAAGTTTCATTTCCTCGTTGATTGCGGAGGCACCGCAGTCGAGGGCGCCGCGGAAAATATAGGGGAATCCGAGCACATTGTTGATCTGATTCGGGAAATCCGAGCGGCCGGTTGCGAAAATCAGGTCGGGGCGCGACTCAACGGCCTTATCATATGCAATCTCCGGATCCGGGTTTGCAAGGGCGAAAACAATCGGCTTCGGAGCCATGGAGCAGAGCATTTCGGGGGTAACCACATCCTTTACGGAAAGACCGAGAAACACATCGGCTCCGCGCATGGCGTCGGCAAGGGTATGAATGTCGCGCGAAGTGGCGAACTCGGCCTTCTGCGGGTTGAGGCTACCGCGGTCATTACGAACCACTCCTTTGGAATCGCACATCACTATATTCTCCCTACGCACGCCGAGAGCCACATAAAGCCGCGTGCATGAAATGGCTGCGGCCCCCGCGCCGTTTACCACCAGCTTAACATCCTCTATATTCTTTCCCTGAATTTCGAGAGCGTTGAGAAGGGCGGCTCCGGAAATTATGGCCGTGCCGTGCTGGTCGTCGTGCATCACCGGGATATCACATTCCTCCTTAAGGCGAGTCTCTATCTTAAAACATTCAGGGGCCTTGATGTCTTCGAGATTGATGCCTCCGAATGTTGGCTGCAGAGCCTTTACAGTCTGGATGAACTTCTCGGGATCCTGCTCGTCTATTTCTATATCGTAGCAGTCGAGTCCGGCGAAAATCTTGAAAAGAAGTGCCTTCCCCTCCATTACCGGTTTGCCTGCGGAGGCGCCTATATTGCCGAGACCGAGAACGGCGGTGCCATTGGAGATTACGGCAACAAGATTCCCCTTATTGGTGTATTCCCACACCCGGCGAGGGTCATCCTTTATTTCAAGGCATGGGTAGGCCACTCCTGGCGAATATGCCAGTGCAAGGTCGGCTGGAGTATTATATGGTTTGGTGGGAATTGTCTCCATCTTGCCCGGGCGCGGTTCGCGATGGTAGGCAAGGGCCATTTTCTTAAGAAGATTTTCCATAGGGCTGTCAGTATAATAGAAAGGGAGGAGCTTTTGCCTGCCGGCGCGCTCCTCCAATTATAACATTTCAGAATATATTTTGCTCAGATATCTTTATTCCTTTTCTCCGTAGGCAAGGTCGCCGGCGTCGCCCAGTCCGGGCACAATATAGGAATGTTCGTTGATGTGGTCGTCTATGGCGCCGCACCATACGGTAGTCCGCTCGTCGGGGAAATGAGCCTTCACATAGTCGACGGCCTGCTGCGACGCAATAACCGATGCCACGTGAATCTGCGCCGGTTCCCCTTTAGTGAGCAGGGCGCGGTAGCTGAGATCCATCGACGCGCCGGTGGCGAGCATCGGATCGGCCAGAATGAGAACCTTGCCGTCCAGACGCGGAGAAGCGAGATATTCTATGCAGACGTCGAAATTCTCCTTTTCCTTATATTTACGGTAGGCCGATACAAAGGCATTTTCGGCATGGTCGAAATAATTGAGGAAACCCTGGTGGAAAGGAACTCCGGCACGGAAAATAGTGGCCAGCACCAGAGGCGACTCTATCACTTGCGTCTTCGCCACCGAAAGAGGAGTGAGCGTATCTATGGTCTTATATGCGAGAGTCTTGGAAATCTCGTAGGCCATAATCTCGCCGATGCGTTCGAGATTGCGGCGGAAACGAAGCATGTCCTTCTGTATGTTTACATCGCGTAGTTCGGTCATATACTGGGATATGAGCGAATTGTGGTCGGCAAAATTCACTACTTTCATAGGATCCTGATTTAAAATTTAATCGTTGGAGGCTATAAATAAGGTTTTCCCGTGGCCTCCAACCTACAAATTTAGTAAAATTAGTTGATAAATCAGTAAACGAGACCCATATTATCAACCCAGAGCGTAAGTCCCAGAGTACCTATATAAGCGGTACCGCTGCCGGCCGAGGCCATAACTAGAAGATGAGTGGGAGTGGCATCCGCATCATCCCATCCCACTTCTTTTACGGGCACCATCTTTCCCTTCGAGTTGCGCGCGTAGTAGCTTTTTTCCTCAGGAATAAGCCCCATGAAGGGCTTATAGTCGGAGCGCGAGGTGATGTCGCCGTACCATACGGGGATACGGTAGTCGTCAACCCAACCGTTGGTCGACTTACCGAAATGGCGCCGGCCGGTACCCACGCGCTTGGCGAAAATATTGCCGTCGGCATCCTCCCAGCGGCGCTGAAGAATTATGTAAACCTCGGCATTGTCGTGGCCCGGATATGTTTTTTTCTTTCCGAAGCCCGAGGAATAGGTGCGGTCGGAATTGGCCGGCATTTCCAACTTATAGTCGAACTGCAGAGCCTTGGGGCAGCGGGTGAACGGTATGCCCATTTCCATCTTCGAGTATGGCTCCTTGGTGGACTTCACCGGTTCGATGAATTTTCCGAGGAAAATGGAACCTGCCACAACTACATCCACATTGATCATACCGAGAGCCTTGCAATGCTCCATCATAGTGGTAAGTTTGCATGCCCGGCCGTTCCCGCGCTTGTCGGGAAACACGGCGTTGCTCCCCTTGGTAATTCCTACCACCTTAGCCATCACATTGCTCGTGGCCCATGGCGACCCTCCCTGATTGGTATAGGCTTTATCGCCGTTTACCACAGCATTCGGAGCAATTTCGTAGAGTTTCTTTGTGTTTCCCCCGATTATTTTGGATTCGGGTATGTTGCGGGTCACCCAGTTTTCAAAATCCCCGTATTTTATAGGCTCGAATTTATCGGCCGATACCGTGAATGTGGGGCTGCCACATGCCATGACCGCAGATATAATAAAGCAACGGCACGGATATGAAACCATTCTAATATTCATATATCTTCATCTAAGTTTTAGGATGCAAAGTTAAGCATTTACTTTATTACAACTCTAATAACAATCCAAACCGGCTAACAGTCAAGACATATAGCCCAAAAAAAAGAGTATTATCAACCCGGACGCCGATGTTGATAACCATGTGGAAAACGGGTGGAAAGTGATGTGGAAAATAATAATGCCAAATTTTGGAAAATAAAAATTTATAGCGGAATAATGGAGTGAAAGCAAACATCCAAATAAACCGGGAAAAGTTTATCGACGCACTTCAATCATAGATTTCAACATAAACAGAGAGATTTTTTGAAGGAAAGTTATTAACTTTGCAACTTATCAACAGCATGTTAATAAAGTTTGCAAATATTTGATGTTCAGCTTAAATATATGTTGAATGTATGATGATAAAGTTTTCTTGCACATCAATAACACTAAAAAGCAAGAAAAACAGAAGAAAGTTATCATCGCTTTCAACATCCATTATTATTATTCGGGAAAGAGCTGAATTTTAAAAATAATTTTTCAAACATTTTAAATAATAAGGAATGAATGTTGAAAACCCGCAGGAAGCAACCCGAAAGGAGCGCCCCGCCGACCTTCGAGAAGCCATCCTGCAGCTGAAAAAAAAGAAAGGAGCGGTAATCCTGGCCCACTACTACCAGAAAGGGGAAATTCAGGATTTAGCCGATTATATAGGAGATTCGCTCGCCCTGGCCCGTATAGCCGAAAAACTCGACAACCGTATCATAGTGATGTGCGGTGTTCACTTCATGGGAGAGACTGCCAAGATTCTCTGCCCCGACAAAAAGGTGCTCGTTCCCGACATGAATGCAGGCTGCTCGCTTGCCGACAGCTGCGACCCGGTGGAGTTCGAAGCCTTTATTAAGGAGCATCCCGGACGCACGGTGGTAAGCTACGTCAACACCTCAGCCGCCGTAAAGGCGCTGACCGACGTTGTGGTCACCTCGTCGAACGCACGCCAGATAGTGGAGGCGCTACCGGCCGATGCAAAGATAATATTCGGTCCCGACCGCAATCTCGGCAGCTATATAAGTTCCACCACCGGACGCGAGATGACCATATGGAACGGTGCATGCCACGTCCACGAGCAGTTCTCGCTCGAAAAGATTGTGGAATTGAAAAAAACTCATCCCCGGGCGAAGCTGCTTGTTCATCCCGAATGCCGCAAGAGCGTGGTTATCCTCGCCGATAAGGTTGGATCAACTGCCGCACTCCTTAAATATGCCCGGGAAAGCGACGCTAAGGAGTTCATTGTGGCTACAGAAAGCGGTATTCTACATGAGATGCAGAAAAGTTGTCCGGAAAAGGTGTTCATACCTGCTCCTCCCGAAGATTCAACCTGCGGATGCAACGACTGCAATTTCATGAAGCTGAATACCCTTGAAAAACTCTACGACTGCCTCCTCAGCGAATCTCCGGAGATAGAGGTAGATGCCGAACTTGCCTCCAAAGCCCGGAAACCGATAGAGCGTATGCTTGAGATGTCGGCGCAGCTGGGTATCTGAATAATTATTATCGGGATTAATCGAGATAAATCAAGATTAATCCGGATTAATCCCGATATTTTTCCCTATAAATCCTGATAAATCCCGATAAAAATAAATGGAATACCGTCATAAAGAGATAGAAAAGCGCTGGCAGCAGCGATGGAAAGAGGATAAAACCTACCGCACGAAAACAGACAGCACCAAGCCTAAATTCTATGTGCTCGATATGTTCCCGTATCCCTCCGGAGCCGGGCTGCATGTGGGCCATCCTCTCGGCTATATTGCATCCGACATATTCGCCCGCTACAAACGTCTGCGTGGATTCAATGTGCTCCATCCCATGGGCTACGACGCCTACGGACTTCCTGCCGAGCAATATGCCATCCAGACGGGTCAGCATCCCGAAGTTACAACAAGTAAAAACATAGCACGCTACCGCGAGCAACTCGACAACATAGGGTTCTGTTTCGACTGGGACCGCGAGATACGTACCTGCGACCCCGACTACTATAAATGGACCCAGTGGGCGTTCATAGAGATGTTCAACCATTACTACGACATCGACGCCGACAAGGCCATGCCGATTGCCGATCTCGAGAAGCATTTCGAGAAATATGGATCGGAGGGAGTGAATGCTGCCGAAACCAAACCGCTGCACTTTACTGCCGAAGAGTGGAAATCTATGGACGATAAGACCAGGAGCGACACTCTGATGAACTACCGCATTGCCTATCTCGGCAATACGATGGTGAACTGGTGTCCTAAACTCGGCACCGTGCTCGCCAACGACGAAGTGAGCGAAGGAGTGAGCGTGCGCGGCGGTTATCCCGTAGAGCAGAAACTGATGTACCAGTGGTGTCTGCGCGTTAGCGCCTACGCTCCGCGTCTGCTCGACGATCTGGCCGGTGTTGAATGGTCCGACTCTATCAAGGAAACACAGCGCAACTGGATAGGGCGTTCCGAAGGAGCCGAGATGCAGTTCAAAGTAAAAGATTCCGATGTGGAGATGACCATATTCACCACGCGTGCCGACACAGTATTTGGCGTAACTTTCATGGTGCTCGCTCCCGAGAGCAAATATGTGGATATGGTGACCGCTCCCGCGCAGAAAGAGGCTGTGGCAGCCTACCGCGACGAGATCAAGCATAAGACTGAGCGCGAGCGTATGATCGACAAGAAGGTAAGCGGTGTATTTACCGGCGCCTACGCCATCAATCCTCTTTCCGGTAAGGAGATACCCATATATGTGAGCGACTACGTTTTGGCCGGCTACGGCACCGGCGCCATCATGGCAGTTCCGGCCCACGACAGCCGGGACTATGCATTCGCCCGACATTTCTCGTTGCCTGTCATCCCGCTGATAGAAGGTGCCGACGTGAGCGAGGAGAGTTTCGACGCCAAGGAAGGAAAAATGATAAACTCCTGCGGTCCGGAACTGCGGCTCGATGGAATGGAGGTAAAGGATGCCATAGCCGCAACCAAGAAATTCATCGAACAGAAGGGGATTGGCAATGTGAAGGTAAACTACCGCCTTCGCGATGCCATATTCAGCCGCCAGCGCTATTGGGGCGAGCCTTTCCCGGTATATTACAAGGATGGTGTGCCCCACGTGCTTCCTCTCGACAAGCTACCTCTGCAGCTGCCGGAAATCGACAAATATCTTCCTACCGAGTCGGGTGAGCCTCCCCTGGGCCGCGCCGCCGACTGGAAGACTGAGGATGGCTATCAGCTCGAACTCAATACCATGCCGGGCTTCGCCGGTTCGTCGGCCTACTACCTGCGCTATATGGATCCTCACAACTCCGAGGCGCTCGTAAGTCCGGAGGCCAACAGCTACTGGCGCAATGTCGACCTGTATGTAGGCGGTACCGAGCATGCTACCGGTCACCTTATTTATTCCCGTTTCTGGAATAAATTTCTCTACGACCTCGGCAAGGTTTGCGAGAAGGAGCCCTTCCGCAAACTCATCAACCAGGGTATGATTCAGGGGCGCAGCAACTTCGTTTACCGCATAAAGGATACAAACACTTTCGTGTCGGCCGGTCTGAAGGATAAATATGATGTGACGCCTATCCACGTAGATGTGAATATCGTGGCGAACGACGTGCTCGACCTCGACGCATTCCGCGCCTGGCGTCCCGACTACGCCGATGCCGAGTTCATACTCGAAGATGGAAAATACATCTGTGGCTGGGCTGTTGAGAAAATGTCTAAATCGATGTTCAACGTAGTGAATCCCGACGATATAGTGGAGCGCTACGGAGCCGACACGCTGCGTCTCTACGAGATGTTCCTCGGTCCGGTAGAGCAGAGCAAGCCCTGGGATACCAACGGCATCGACGGAGTGAACCGCTTCATAAAGAAACTGTGGAATCTGTTCTACAAAGGCGACCAGTGGCTCGTAACCGATGAAAAGCCGTCGGCGGAGTCGCTGAAGTCCATCAACAAACTTATAAAGAAAGTCACGCAGGACATAGAGGCATTCAGCTACAACACCTCTGTGAGCGCATTCATGATATGTGTGAACGAACTCAGCCAGCAGAAATGCCACAGCGCCCAGGTGCTGTCGCAGCTTATCGTGCTTCTGGCGCCGTTCGCTCCCCACGTGAGCGAGGAATTATGGCATGCCCTCGGTAATCAGACAACCGTATGCGACGCCGCGTGGCCCGAATGCGACGAGTCGACGCTCGTTGAGAAAAACGTGGTGTATCCTGTAAGTTTCAACGGCAAAGCCCGCTTCAACATAACCGTTCCCGCCGATATGCCCGCATCCGAAATAGAAAATACCGCGCTTGCCCACGAAAGCGCTGCCAAATGGATCGAGGGAAAGACGGTGAAGAAAATAATAGTGGTGCCTGGAAGAATAGTGAACATCGTGGTAGGCTGACCCATTGGCCGCAACGCAATAAACAGCCGTTCAGCAACGTTAATAGTGTGAGCAAAATAGGTGATTTTCTGTTTTGCTCACACTTTTGTAAAGAATAAACCATATAGATGAGACTTCCTGAAAAACTGGTATTTGCCACCAACAACACCCATAAGCTCGAGGAAGCCCGCGCAATAATAGGCGCACTTGCCAGCCGGACGGCTATTCAGTGCCGTGTACTTTCGCTTGATGAAATAGGCTGCCACGACGACGTGGAGGAAACCGCCGATACGCTTGAAGGCAACGCGCTTATAAAAGCACGCTGGATAGCGGAGCGCTACGGGCTCCCCTGTTTCGCCGACGATACCGGTCTGGAGGTGGATGCGCTCGGTGGGCTTCCGGGAGTCCATACGGCCAGATTCGCGGCCATGGATAATCCCGAGGCCGCAAGCCACGACTCCACAGCCAATATGCGGCTTTTGTTGAAGCGTCTTGAAGGAAAGTCAAATAGAAAAGCTGCCTTCCGTACGGCCATAGCCTTGATTATCGATGGCGATGAACATCTGTTTGAAGGAAGGGTAGAAGGTACCATCGCCGAATCGCCCTGTGGTAAAGAAGGCTTCGGATATGATCCCGTATTTATTCCCGATGGATTTGAGGAAAGTTTCGCACAGATGAAGCCTGAAATGAAAAATTCGCTCAGCCACCGTGGACGCGCCCTTGCGGCGATGATGAAGAATTTCCAAACAAGCACTATATAAACCGACATGATAAAAAAACTAATATTCCTTTTTGTAGCGTCCGCGATTGCCATAATTGCTCCTGCCCAGACGGCTGTTGGGGCATGGAAACTTTATACACCGTTTTCGGGAGTATCGGATATGGCCGAAACCGATGCCTACGTATACTATCTTTCAGCCGGCTCGTGCTATCGTATTGACAAATCCACATTCGAGGTAGGCGCGCTGAACGTATCCAACAGCCTGCACGACGCGTCGGCCAACGGTATTTATGCCGACGCTATGGGCAAGAGTGTAGTTGTCACGTATGCCACCGGCAATATGGACCGACTCTACGATAACGGCAAAATAGTGAATATGAGCGATGTGAAAGATGCCATAAGCATGAATTCACGCAATATCAACGATATGGCGTTTGCTTCGGATCGTTTCTATGTAGCTACTGATTTCGGTCTGATTACCTACAGCAACTCGAAAAATGAGGTGATGGAGACGATGTTCACCGAATCGCCGGTGCTGTCTGTAGGAGCGTCCGCTGAGACAGTAGCCCTGGGTATGGACACTCGTTTGTTTGTTGCACCTGCTTCTCAGCGCATTAAAAAATTATCCGACCTCACTGAGATTACTTCGGTCCAGCAGCCGTACGGCACTTTGCATTCCATCGTCGTGCTCGGCGCCGATATGATTTTCATGGTTCAGAACAATCACATTAGCCGTGTGAAGCTTGCCGGCGACAATTATGCCGACAGCGAATACCTCAATTGGTTTGGCATTGAAGGATACGGTAAAAACCAGATTTTCGATGTTTACGCCAACAGAGTAAACAAGGTTGACGATAAACTCGGCTATTGCCTTAATGCCGACGGACTTTTTGAATTAGGCAGTGATGGAAGTATTAAAATGACAGGACTAACCAAGCCCGACAAAAATACCGATTATCTTTATCAGGGGTCGCTTGCCTCGGTATGGGAAGGATCCACGGCAGGCGTGCGTCAGATGGATTATACCGCAGCTACGCCTGCTGAAAAAGTAGGCTATATCACCGGCTCGGAAATCAGTATCCCTGAAATCCACGAACTTCATGCCGGACCCTCCGGCAAAATCTATATGAACATGATTTTCAGAAATGAAGTGAAAGGATTTGTGGATAATTCAATTCCCGCCAAAGTGCTTACACTGAAAGATGGAAAATTCGAGGATGTAACAGGTTATGATGTGGAATATATAAACAATCATAAGGGTGGATTGAAGCCTCCTTATTCCATTTATAACATCTTTAAGGTAAAGGAAGATCCTCAGGATCCGGATGCCTATTACGTCGGCACTTTTTACGAGGGCATATATCATATCAAGAACAATAAACAGATACATAAATATGATTTTAAGACAGCCGGATTTCCTTATCGCGATGAGTGGTCGTGTATAGTTTATGACTTTGATATTGACAAATTCGGCAATTTGTGGGCATATTCCAACGGTAATAATAATGAGGACACAAACAAACGTTTGTTTGTACTGCCATCGGATAAAAGAAACAAAGCACAAACTACTCCTGACGATTGGAAGGGGTATGCCCTTCCAGGGGTTATAACCGATTACTGGTGTAATACTGTTATAGCCTGTACGCAGTCCAACCGCGTTATTATGACGCACGGGCATGTCAGCAAAAGGCTTTTTGTAGTAGATACTAAAGGTACTGCATCGGTCAATGATGATCAGGTTATAGTTGTAGAGCATGAAATAGATCAGGACGGTAAAGAATGGCCATTGACTTTCGGATTTTTCTGTGGTGTTGAGGATAAGCTTGGCCGCGTATGGATAGGTACAGACGTAGGTCTCTTTGAAATAACTGATCCTGACAAGATTACATCTTCTACTATTTCCATCCGCCGCCAGAAAGTTTCACGCAACGACGGCACAAATCTTGCCGATTATCTCCTTGATAATACGGTTATTACCAATATAGCTGTAGATAGCTCCAACCGCAAGTGGATTTCTACGAAAGGGTCCGGTGTTTATCTCGTGAGTCCCGATGGCGACGCCATCCTTGAGCATTACACCACCGACAACTCCATTCTGCCATCCAACAATGTGAATTCTGTAGTGTGCGATCCCTTTTCCAACAAGGTTTATTTCGCCACTTCCTCAGGTCTGATTGAATACTCCTCTACCTCTTCGCCGGGCGCCGATAGCTACGACGATGTTTACGCTTTCCCGAATCCTGTTCGTCCCGACTACGGCGGCTGGATTACCGTCACAGGCCTTATGGAAAATTCGCTTGTAAAGATTGCTGACTCCGCCGGCAATGTTGTCCATCAGGGAAAAAGCGACGGAGGTATGTTCGTGTGGAACGGCTGCAATCCTTCAGGAGAGCGCGTACGCAGCGGAATCTACTATGTGCTTGCCTCGCAGAATGCCACCGGCAGCGCAGAGGCTTGTGTTACCAAGATTATGGTGATTAACTAAATGTAAAAATAACATACTCCTTTACTTAATTTAGCGATGGCTACTTTAAAATATAAGGACGACACAGACCGCGCTTATGGCCTCACGGGCATGAGCGTGTGTCTTTGCCTGATGGACAGTGAGCGGTTTCTGATGCATCTTGACCTTGACTCCGAGGCCGACCAGGGACTGGTGTTCACTCCCGATTTTTATCAGATTCAGAACCAGAAGCTTTCTGCCAAGGCAGTATGGGCCGGAAATCTCAACCATTTCAAGTTACTTACCGGAATGATGATTTCCAATCTCATGTGTCGTGCTTTGGTAAGGGAAGGTAAGGAAATTACCCGCGAACTTTCCGATCTTGTTCTGAGAAATCTTCAGACCGAGGGAGCTGAACTTTGCTCACTCGAGGCCGACGAGACCGGACGCCTCTATACAGAAAGCTACAATTTCTTTCATCGGGTATTCTGTCATCCACAAGTAGGAGGAATAGTAGAATCACTTGTAGAAGAACTGAGGGAGAAACGACGTTTGGAGGCGGAATCCGTTCTCCATATATTGCGTCCGCTGCTTAATTGAACTTTTGATGAAGACCATAAAGAAAGTTCTGCGACCCTTCTACAGGCAGTTTCTGGCGTATAAAAATCAAGGGAACGACGTTACATGCAATATCTGCGGGCGGAGTTTCAAGCGGCTCCGGCCAATTGTAGGCCGTCATGGCGATGGATCCACATTCGTGGAGAAAGACAGTGTAGGCAGGTGTTGGCTCTGCGATTCATACCCTCGGATGCGGTTGATGTGGCGCTGGCTTGAGGAGGAATATAAAATTCAGGAAAAGAAGGGAATCAAAATCCTGCATGTTGCTCCGGAGCGTTCGATATCGTCTGAAATCCGCCGAATTCAAGGAATAGAATATAATTGCGTCGACAAGCATTGTGAAGGCTACAGTTATCCGGATTATGTAGAGGATGGAGATGTATGTCGGCTCGATTTTTCCGACAATGAATTTGATCTTGTAATCTGCAATCATGTGCTTGAACATGTAAAAGACGATCAGACAGCCATTAGTGAAATTTTCAGGGTTTTGAAAAATAACGGTACCGCCATACTGATGGTGCCTGTGGATTATGAATTGACCAGGACGGACGAGCCGAAACCCGATGAGATTCTGACACCGGAAGAATGTGAGAGGCGGTTCGGCCAATTTGACCATGTCAGGCAATACGGAACGGACTATTTCAGTCGGCTGGAAGCGTCCGGATTTACAGTCCGACGTATTAAATACGACAGCCACATATCTCTCAGGTATGGCTTTATCCCTGAGGAGGAGATTATTGTTTGTATAAAACCTGAAAAACACGGCCGGGTAAATGTTGAAAACTGCTAATGGGCGTCGCAGAATAGCGTAATTTGAAAAATTTGCTTACCTTTGTAGGTTAAGAGACTGACGTTTGGCCGAGGGCGATAGCATTTGGCTCTTTTGAGCGTCGGTTATCTGCCTGACAAAAAGCCATTTCCTTATATTCAGACCTGAAAATGAGAGTAAAAATCCACCGCGAAGGCACCAATATACTCGTGATAGCTGCGATTCTGTTGCTGCTTATCAATGTGCCGTTGTGGTTATTCTGCCCCTATGTATGGATTACGGCGATTCTGGCCGGTATTTCGGTGGTATTCTACCTGCTTGTGGTGAACTTCTACCGCTCTCCGCGCCGCAATTTTCCGGGCAATCCTGTCAACGCCGTTGTGGCTTCTGCCGACGGAAAGGTTGTCGCTCTCGAAGAGACCTATGAGCCTGAATATCTGAAATGCCGTTGTATCCAGCTCAGTGTGTTCATGAGTCCGATGAATGTGCATGCCAACTGGTTTCCCGTCAACGGCGAGGTTATCTATTCCGTACACCATCCCGGCCGCTTCATGGCCGCCTACCTTCCCAAATCGAGCACCGAAAACGAGCGTAGCACCGTGGTGATACGTACGCCCGAGGGCCAGCTCGTGCTGATGCGTCAGGTAGCGGGTGCAATGGCACGTCGCGTCGTGACATACGCTCAGCCGGGCGACGAGGCATCGATTGAGGACCATATGGGATTCATCAAGCTCGGTTCGCGTGTCGACCTGTTCCTCCCGCTCGGCACAACCATTCAGGTCTCGCTCGGCGACGCCACTATCGGAGGTGTCACGCAGGTGGGCACACTCCACCCTTCCAGACAGGCAAGCGCAACTGCCGATTCGGATAAGTAACCGGTCGAACTTCTGGCGCCGGGATATACAAAATCTTTTAGAACAGTTTCTTATGTTCCGCAAAATCATAACTTCCGTTCCCAATACGCTTACGTGCTGCAATCTTCTTTGCGGTGCGCTGGCATGTATTTTCGCTTTCTCCGCCTACCGCGTATTTCCCGATTTATGGGGCCTCAACGGACGTCAGATTGTATGGATACTGATCGGAGCGGCCGCCTTCTTCGATTTTTTCGACGGAGCCGCTGCCCGCGCCCTTCACGCTCCGTCGCCTCTCGGCAAAGAGCTCGACTCGCTCGCCGACCTCATCAGCTTCGGTATGGCTCCCGCCATGCTGCTGTATAATATTCTGATTGTGTGGAGCGCCTCGTGGTGGATTCCCTACGTAAGCCTGATTATCCCAGTCATGGGTGGGTTGCGTCTGGCAAAGTTCAATCTCGACGATTCGCAGTCGACCATATTCAAGGGACTCCCGATTCCGGCCAACGCTATCTTCTGGATCGGCGCCACCGCCTGGATGCAGAGCCACGCCAAGGAGTGGATGGCCGAACATATCTATTGGGGCAATCTCATAGTGTCGCTGGCAATTGTCTTCGTGGCGCTGCTGATGGTAACCGATATGCGTATGTTCTCGTTGAAACTTAAAAACTTCCGTATCGGCGAGAATTTCCTGCGCTACATCCTCATCGTCGCCGCTGTTGTATTTGTAGCCGTATTCGGTGTTGAGGGCTTTGCCTATACAATCATTCTCTACTTTATTCTCTCGGCATGCGCCCAGCGCAAACTGAGCCGGCCGGAATCCCACTGACCGGGATTAATCATTTGATTCGAAAATGTCGATATTCGGATTATTTCTCCTCATAGTATTCTTTTTATTCATTGTGCGCCCTATATATAAAGTATGGCGCACCTACAGCAAGATTCGCAAAGGCGATCTGTCGGGATTTGCCGATATTTTCGGGCAGCCCGGCTCGCAGAAGGGCGATTCCTCGCGCAATCCCGACGGCTCACGCAAAGCCGGATGGACCCGACCGCGCATACGTAAGAAAAAAATCCCCTCCGGAATGGGCGAATACGTGAAATTCACGGAAATAGAGACGACCGAAACCGCCTCGACAGCCGAAACTGCCGAAGGCACTTCGCGGCAGACCGACTTCACAGTCGAGCAACAGATTACCGATGTGGAATGGGAGGATGTGAAATGACCCGACGGAAAATGAACAACGGATATTACATGCCGCGCCTGTATGATTTTCTCAGCCGTCTGCGCGACAACAACTACCGCGAATGGTTCAAGGCCAACAAGGCGGAATACGACGACCTGCGCGCAGCCTGGATAGAGGATATCGACAGGATGATTGCCCTCATGGGGCGTTGGGAGCCGGCTATAGCTATGGCAAACTCCGGTAAAACCGCCTCCTACCGGATATATAGGGATACACGTTTTTCGCAGGATAAAACACCCTTCAAGACCTATTTCTCCGCTTCCGTAAGCACGCGCGGGCGCGCCCCGCACTATGGCGGCTATTACATTGAAGCCGGTCCCAGATCGTTTGGCGGAAATGCCGATACCGGGCTGTTCGGAGGCATGTGGTGTCCGGAACCTGCCGTTCTCAAGAAAATCCGCAAGGCTATCGTCGACAATATAGAGGAATTCGAGGAGATAATCTCCGCACCGGCGCTGCAGCGCGAATTTCCCGGATGGTGCGGATCGTCGCTGAAGACGGTCCCCAAAGGCTACGACCGAAACCATCCGCAGGCACATCTGCTTCGTCTCAAGGATTTCGGCAAATTCCATCCGTGCGGAGCCGATTTTTTCTTTGACCCTGCGTGGCCTGAGAAGAGCGCCGAGCTGTTCAGTCTTCTTAAACCTCTAATCGACTTCCTCAATTATTCGGCCGAGGAGGAGGTTTGAACGGGCGTACCCCAGAGTTTTTTAACTGCGAAGAATTATCAGTCGATTAACTGAGATGTATCAGCCGCTCAACTGCATAGCATTGAGGATGGTGAGGCATTCCGACCGCCATAACATCCTCACAGCCTACGCGCGCCAGACCGGCCGGATAGCATTTCTGCTGCCGGCGGCCAATACGCCGCGCGCCCTGTCGATGCGTGCCCTGGCGGCTCCGATGAGCCGTTTCGACTGCATGGCGCAGATACGTCCCGGACGCGACCTCTTCAATATATCCGAAATGCGCCGACGGGGCGCCCTCCCGTCGGCATCGCCTGTGAAAAGTGCGATAGCGATGTTTGCCGCCGATGTGGCCAACGCGCTACTCCGCGAGCCTCAGACCGATACGAATCTTTTCGATTTCCTCGACGGGTGGAGTGCGCAGCTCGTGCCCTCTTCGCCGGATGCCACGGCCAACATGCATATCGCCTTCCTGATGGGAATGATGCATTTCATGGGCATTGAGCCCGACTGGAGCACATATACGCCCGGGTCGGTTTTCGACCTTTCCGACGGTATTTTCCGGCCTTCGGCTCCCCTCCACCGCATGTATCTCACATCGGGGGAATCTACGGCTGCATTTGCCCTACGTGGACTCCGAAGCCGTACGGCGCATCTGTTCCGCCTGAGCCGTACGGACCGTAACCGTATTCTCGACCTGATACTGCGGTACTATCAGGTGCATTTTCCTTCGATGGGGTCGCTCAATTCGATCGGTGTGCTCCGCACGCTCTTCGATTTCTGACGTAGAAAGGCAGTCTGTTGAGTGGCTGCCTGCCTGTCCGACGTATTTATTATGATTAAAGGCGGATGAATCTCCGCACACTATCCCCACAAAGTGGAAATTTCTAAAGAAAATGACTGTAACATCAGATTTTAAGGAAGTAAACGAAAGCTATACCTTAGCCGAAGCTGTGAAGGAGGCTCAGCGCTGCCTCCACTGTAAGGTGCCATCCTGCAGAAAAGGGTGTCCGATAAGCAACGACATTCCCGACTGGATAGCCGAGCTCGCCAAGGGCAATTTCGGCAACGCCATGCGCATAATCAACAACCGCAGCAATCTGCCGGCTGTCTGCGGCCGTGTCTGCGGCCATGAGCGCCAGTGCGAAGGCAATTGCGTGCTCGCAAAAAAGGGAGCCCATATCAATATCGGAAAGCTGGAGCGCTTTGTGGCCGACTTCGATTCCGACGCGGGGCTGACCCACGAGGCGATACCTGAAAAGAGTCGCGGGCGCGTGGCCGTGATTGGCAGCGGGCCGGCCGGTCTGACAATTGCCGGCGATCTCGCCCGTCAGGGCTTTGCCGTGGAGATTTTCGAGATGGAGACTGAGCCTGGAGGTGTGCTGATGTTCGGTATTCCTGAATACCGGTTGCCCAAGGAGGTAGTACGTCGCGAGATAAAGAAAATCGCCAACCTTGGAGTGGTTTTCCATCTCAATACCACCATCGGAAAGGACTTTACCGTAGACCAACTTTTCGACGATGGATTCGACGCCATATTCATGGGCACAGGTACGGGCGTTCCCAAGCGCCTCGATATTCCGGGTGCGAGCCATCCGGCGGTACGTCAGGCCATCCGCTTCCTGCGTCGCGTCAGCCTGAGCGAGAACGGCTATATCGACCGCGGGGAGGTGATAGTAGGCAACGGCGACCGCGTTTTTGTGGTAGGATGCGGCAATACGGCCATCGACGCCGCCCGCACGGCCCTGCGCATGGGTTCCGCTGAGGTTACTGTTGTCTACCATCGCACAATCGACCATATGAAGGCTCTGCGCGCCGAATACGACGATGCTGTGGCCGAGGGTGTGAAATTCCTTTGGAACACATCGATAACGCGTATAGAGGCGCTCGACGACAAGCATCTTAAATCCGTTACGCTTACCTCGACCGACGGTACGGAAGAAGTACGTCCGGCCGACCATGTTGTCATGGCCGTGGGAAGTGCTCCGGCCTCGCGCATCGTTGATTCTACGGATGGAATCGATGTTGACGACCATGGCTACGTGCTGACGCGCGAGAATCCCTACGGAATGACTTCGCGCAAGGGGGTGTTTGCCGGAGGCGACGTGTCGGGCCGTCCGGCCACTGTTGTCCACGCCATGCGCGACGCCAAGAAGGTAGCCGAGGGGATAGCCCGCTATGTGGATGCTATCAAGCTCCTTGAGGCAATAGGCGGTGGGAAGACCGATACAAAAGACTGAAAAGCCATATGGATAAAGCGGAAGCGGCGTGTCGATTTCGATGTCGACACGCCGCTTCTGTGTATGTAGCTTAAAAAGGAGGTTATTCTGCTTTGGTTGCAGGAGTTTCGGCAGCAGGTGCTTCAGTTGCAGCGGGAGCCTCGGTAGCTGCGGGAAGGGCTGCAGCGTCGGGATTGGCCTGCTGAACGGGGGTGTTGATCTCAGTACCGGCCACGGTGGGAATTTCGGTGACGGGCTTAACGCGGGCACCGCTCTGAATCATGTTGCGGGGCATTACGAAAACCGAGATGATGGAGAGAACGCCGATGATTCCGGCGAGAGTCCATGTGGCTTTCTCAATAAAGTCGTTGGTGCGACGCACGCCCATGAGCTGGTTGGAGCCTGCGAAAGTGGAGCTCAGACCGCCTCCTTTGGATTTCTGCACGAGAACCACTATGATAAGGAGAATCGATACAAGAACTGTAAGAATAATGATGAGTGTATACATTTTATGGTTTTGTGTTATTATTCGAGACGGAATTTTGCTGTCTGCGCAGGCGGTCGGCCACTATGAGTTTACGCAGAAACCGCAATTGGTCTGCAAAGTAAGCATTTTTTTCCGGTACTGCCAAACTTAAACGGTTAAGAATTTCGTATGCACGCTCATAGCGTCCGGTTTTTATGTAGATTTTTGCCAGACTCTCGCTCAGGAGCGAGTTTTCCGGAGGGGTAGGTGGAGTTTTCTTAGCCTGACGGGAGGGGGCGGGATTAGGTGCTATGGATGTTTCGCCTTTCGGATCCGGGCGCAGCACTTCGGCGGCTTCCTGCTCTGTGTCGGGCGGGGCAACTGCGGCCGTGGCGCCTTCTCCAGTGCTTTCTTTGGCACGCTGCGAGAGTATGAAGCGGTTTATGCGGTCGGCGCGGTCGTCGCCGGTGGATTCGGCCGAGGGGGCGTCGGCTGCCTCCTGGCGTGCGAGCTGCTGCGAATAGTCGGCCACGGGATGGAAAATGAGCCGTTCGAGCACCGAGGTCTCCTCTGGGTTGTCGGTGCCGTAGTTTTCGAGGAATTTGGAGATAGCACCTTCGGTGGAGGGTGTACGGCTCCCGGCTTTTGAGGGATAGAAATTGTCGAAGCGCGCCGTCTGGGGGTCGTCGGCGAGCCTGGCCGCGACATCTGTGTCGGGGAGCGAGAGGGCGAGGATTTCGTCGGCGCCGTCGGGGAGCGGCGTCTCAGGGCTTTCGGCTATCTGCCTGAGCAGGTCGGCGAGTCTGGGCGATTCGGACATGGTTTTGTTTCGGAAAGGTGAGAGAATTACCAGTTGCCGAGCGTGGCGTTGAAAATCAGGTCGATAAGCTCTTTGGAAATTTCGGAGCAGAGCTGTTCCTGCACATCGGTGAGCATCTGGGAGGCGTCGAAATCGCGATAAGCAGAAAAACTCTGGTCGATGCTGTTGGCGTCGTTTTTCGTGTCGGTGTATTTCACGCGCACTGTGATGGTGAGGCGTGTTTTAGAAGCGTAGGCGTCTTCGGTCACGGCCTGCGGCGATAGGTTGTAGCCCGTGATTTCTCCTTCAAGCTCGAGGTCGGAGGCTCCGTCGACCACCTGCAGGCGCGTATTGCGTGTCACGTAGTCCATCAGTTCGTTTTCAAACGTCTGCTGCAGGGGCGCGTAGACAAGCGCCGCGCGGATCGGGAACTCGCCTATGTGGATTGTGCGGTAAACGGTGTAGTCGATTGCAGCGCCGTTGAGTTTATAGCTTATGCGGCAGCTCTGGGGCACCATGGCTGCTACAGCCACCAGCAGGGCCGTCAGGAGGGTCTTTATATGGAGATTTCGGAGCATTTGTATGGGGGATGGGTCTATTCGAGTCCGTATTCTTTGATTTTGCGGTAGAGAGAGCGTTCGGAGATATTGAGTTCGAGGGCTGTGGCGCGGCGACGGCCGCCGTTGCGTTCGAGCGAAAGGCGGATAGTCTCGCGTTCGGTCTGCTCGAGGGTGGGGCGGTCGAGGTTCACCACCGAGTGGGTTACGTCGATAGGCTCGGCCACCGTGGGCGTCTGTTCGGCCGGTTTGGGTGTTTCGCCGAAGGGCCGGGCGAACATCGGATGGGTGGCCACGGGGTATTTCACCAGTGCCGCGCCGGGGTTGTCGATGCGCAGGCTGTCAGCGGATTCCCGGCTGTCGGATTGGGGGACGTCGCCAATTTTGCGTCGCAGCGAGTCGATTTCGCCTTGGAGGGCGAATATCATATTGAAGAGCATTTCGCGTTCGCGCTCGTAGGAGTGGGTCTGCTGCGTGGCATCCGAAGAGAGCACGGGCGAATATCCCGACGTGATTTCCGGAAGATATCCCTTGAGTGTATCTTCTCCCACGGTCTCTCCGGCGTGGAAGAGAGCCACCTGCTCCACAACGTTCTTGAGCTGACGTACGTTGCCGGGCCATCGGTAGGCCATCAGTGCATCGCGGCCAGAGTCGGAGATATCTATGGGCTCCATGCGGTAGCGCTCAGCAAAATCGGCGGCGAATTTGCGTGCGAGCAGGGCGATGTCAGAGCCTCGGTCGCGCAGCGGCGGAACCTGAATCTGCACGGTGCTCAGGCGATAGAAGAGGTCCTCGCGGAAGCGGCCTTCGCGCACGGCTTTGAGCATGTCGACGTTGGTAGCGGCTACCACGCGGATATTGGTTTTCTGTACGGTCGACGAGCCCACTTTCATGAATTCGCCGCTCTCGAGCACGCGCAGCAGGCGTGCCTGGGTGGTGAGCGGAAGTTCGGCCACCTCGTCAAGGAAGATGGTACCCCCGTCGGCCTCCTCGAAGTACCCCTTGCGGGTGGCTACGGCGCCGGTGAAGGCACCCTTTTCGTGGCCGAACAGCTCGGAGTCGATGGTGCCTTCGGGGATTGCGCCGCAGTTCACGGCTATATAGCGCGAATGCTTGCGCGGCGAGAAGGCATGGATTATCTGCGGAAAGAATTCCTTGCCGCTGCCGCTTTCGCCGGTGACGAGCACCGATAGGTCGATGGGAGCTACGCGCATGGCACGGCTCACCGCTTCCGTAAGAGCCGGAGCGGTGCCTACGATGCCGAATCGGGCTTTGGCCTGTTGAACTGCCTGTGTCAATTCAAATAGGAATTATAGATGGTTGATTTCTGGTCTGTAAGTGCCTGCGTGACGGTCATTTCACCTTGCGCAGACGGTAGGTCTGCTCGCGCAGGAAGTCGGAGAATTCCTTCTCCGAGCCCATGTGGGCCTGCTGCTCCTCGGGCGAGATGGGGTTGCCGACGGTGATGTGGAAGGTCTTCCCCTTTTTGCGGAATACCTCGGCGGGATGGCGGAAAGTGCGCAGCTGCCAGCACGTTACGCCCAGCAGATTGAAGAACCACGACTGCGATCCGTGGAAGAAAATCGGGATTACCGGCGCTTTGGCCTTCTGAATCAGCTGAATTACGGTAGGCTGCCATTCGCGGTCGTGCAGGCGCCCTTTCCAGTCGATTTTGCCCACGGCGCCGGCGGGGAAGAACCCCACGGGGTCGCCCTGGCGCACCATCTTGATTACCTCGCGGATTCCGGCCATCGAGACGGCCTTCTTCTTGGGGTCGTTGCTGGCCTCCTGGTCGACGGCTATGAAGCTGGGGCGCATCGCCCAGATGTAGTTCAGAAACATGTTGACCATCACCTTGTAGCGCGGACGGCGCGACCCGATCAGGTCGATGAGGATAATCCCGTCGAGAGCGCCGAAATGGTGGTTGCTGATGGTGATGAACGACCCTTCGGGCAGATTTTCAAGCACCTCGTTGTTGTCGATGCGGAGCTTTATGTTCAGGTCGTCGAGCAGACCGCGACAGAATGCCGGACCCGGATGCGCGCAGTTGTGTGCGTGAATCCAGTTCACCTTATCCATCGAGATGAAGCGGATAAGGCGGTCTACGAGCTTGCGGTGCCCCCGGAGCTTCGGCACCATCTGCATTATGTCGTCGGCGTCGAGCACGGTATCCTTGTGCGGCTTCCCGTTCTCGTCGAAGCGGTAGGAGCTGAAATCCACATCGGGTGGTGCGGGCACCGCCTCCGAAGCCGGGAGCGCCATTCCTCGGCTCATAGCCTTCAGGTCGGCATCGCCAGCCTCGGAGATATTGAGAGTTGTATTTCTGTCTGTATTTGCCATAATAATCGGTAGAAATTTCTAATCCCTTCCCCACCAATCTAACCACAAATTTACAACAAAAACCGCAGATTCTTACATCCCGGCATCTCTCCCGCGTTAAAAATCTGAAATTGCAGAAAATACGACGCCCCGCTACGGAGCATGGATCCTGAACATGGTTCCATAGCGGGGCGTGCGTTCTTTTCGCGGGCCGAAAAGAACCAAAAGGCCCAGAGGCGCGGAGAAAAGCCGGGCGGCGAGGCTGCTTTTCTCAGGGCGGCCGCCATCCGGACGGGAGCGGCGAGCTGAAGCTCGCTCACAGAACCACCGGAATGTAGGGAAATTGTTGGTTTGGGAAACCCCAGAACTCCATTAGGTAAAACCTCGCTAAAGCTTGGAGCCGGGACAAAAATTTTACCTGCTCTGAGGATGGCTGCAGCGGAGGCCGGGAGGGGAGGCGGGGCTTAGGAGGTGCATGGAGGGGGATTTCCGGCGATGCTCGCCGGATGCGGTTAACCGCTCTGTGGATTCTTAAATGCCAATGTAAGGGGGAAGGATGGGGAAGGGGGCAGAGGTGGAAGGGGGAAGGATGGGGAAGAAGAGAAGTAGGCTGGGGAAGGAGTCAAGGGAGGGGGGTGAGGAGGGCGGTGGCGAGGGAGGCGATGCCTTCGGAGCGGCCGGTGAAGCCGAGGTGCTCGGTGGTGGTGGCTTTTACGGAGACGCAGTCGAGGGGGATGCGGAGGTCGGCGGCTACGTTGGCTCGCATCTGCTCGATGTATGGGAGCATTTTGGGGGCCTGGGCGATCACGGTGATGTCGACGTTGGCTACGGTGTAGCCTTTTTCTTCTACAAGGCGGAGGCACTGGCGCAGAAGTAGACGGGAGTCGGCGCCGCTATAGCGCGGGTCGGTGTCGGGGAAGTGGTAGCCGATGTCGCGCAGGGCAGCTGCTCCGAGGATGGCGTCGGAAAGGGCGTGGAGGGCCACGTCGGCATCGCTATGGCCGAGGAGCCCTTTCTCGTAGGGGATTTCGACGCCGCAGATGATGCAGGGGCGCCCCTCTACGAGGCGATGGACGTCGAAGCCGTTTCCGATGCGGAATGGAAGGGGCATATGGTGCGTGGTGGTTCGGGTTTATTTGCGCGAGAAGAGGTTTTTGATTCCGTCCATGTCGAATGTGAGCGTGAAGCGGAGGGTCTGGTCGAGCGGGGAGCTCTGGGCGGTGGCGAGCATATAGGATGCGTCGAGGCGCACTACGTTGAGTGAGAAGCCTGCGCCGAAGCCGAAGTACTGGCGGTTGCCTTTCCACTGGCTTTCGTGGTAGTAGCCGGCGCGCACGAAGAACTGCTGGTTGTAGCTGTATTCGGCGCCAAGCGAGTAGTTGATTTCCTTGAGCTCTTCGCTGAAACCGCCGGGGGCGTCGGTAAAGGATTTGAAGATGCCGGAGATGGGCGACATGTCCTGCCAGTCCTGGTAGGCGCGCTGCCATTCTTCCTGGTCGGGCACTTCGACGCCGTCGACGACTTTCGTATAGTCCTTCTGGCGCGGGCGGGTGGGCACGAGCAGCTTGTTGAGGTCGAGCGAGATGGCGAGGTTGTGGTAGTCGGCGAGGGGGAACATGAACATGGTGCCGAGGCGGAGGTTGGTAGGGAGGAACGCGGGATTGGCTCCGCGGTCGTAGCTCACCTTGGTACCGATGTTGGATATGTCGAAACCCCAGGAGAACTGGCATTCGTTCTGGCCGATGATGGGGTAGGTGGTGTAGTAGCCGGAGATATCGGCGGAGAAGGCCGATGCGCCGGTCTGGTTGTCGCCCACGTCGGAGGTTGAGTTATAGCCCAGGTCGGAGTAGATGTAGCGGAAGACGATACCCATCGAGAATTTCTCGGAGAGTTTGCGCGAGTAGCCTACGTCGATAGCCATTTCGTAGGGGTTGATGCTGGAAGCTGCCTGATTGGCGGGGCTGGAGGTCGTCACCTCGCCGAGCGAGAAGTAGCGGAGCGAGGCGGAGATGGCCTGGTTGTCGTTGCTGCCGATTTTCCAGTAGCCTGCAAGGTTTGCCAGGAAGATGTCGTTGACGAGTTTGCGGAGCCATGGTGTATAGCTCAGCGAGACGGCAGCCTGCGAGTAGGCGAAGGCGTATTTCGAGGGGTTCCAGTATTGCGAGTTGGCATCGGGGTCGGTGGCCGCGCCGAGGTCGCCCATTGAGGCGCCGCGGGCATCGGGAGCGATACTGAGCGATGTGACACCCGTCTCGATAGGGTTGAAGTCTTCCTTTATGTCGTCGGCTGCGGCGCTGAACGCGCAGAAGGCGGCCGTGGCAACCAGGACAATATACGGGATTATTTTTTTCATTTTATGGTCAATCAGACTGAAAGAGTGTGGATTGGGGGGTAGGTGGACGCGTTGTAAAGATGATATGTGCATCCACAATATATAACTGAAAATAAGCCTGATTATTGTATAGAAGGCTTATCATAACGGCTCATCCGGGTCGTCGTTTGAGGGATATTCGGATGCAGAGCGCCCCGCCGGAGGCTGCGTGCCATCCGGCGGGGCGGGTATGGTTGTGATGGTTTTCAGTCAATCAGTCGCGGCTGGAGCCGAAGAAGCGGAGGAGGTAGAGGAAGAGGTTGATGAAGTCGAGGTAGAGATTGAGGGCTCCGAGTGTGGCCAGACGTCCGTCGGCCATCGTGGGATCGGCCATGGCCATGCGTTTGATTGTCTGGGTATCCCAGGCGGTGATTCCGATGAAGATTGCGACGCCGAGGAAGGATACAATCCAGTCGAGCGTGGAATTGGCCCAGAATATATTGACTATCACGAGGATAATCAGTCCGAACAGGGCCATGTAGAGGAACGACCCCATACGCGTGAGGTCGCGAGTGGTGAAGTATCCGTAGATGCTCATGGCGCCGAATACTCCGGCACATATCAGGAATGTCTTGAAAATCGACGGGAGGGAATATGCGACGAAAATCAGCGACAGCGTCAGACCGTTGACCACGGCGAAGAGAAAGAAGAGGCCTGTGGCCATTCCGGCGCTCATTTTGCGCAGCCCGGCCGAGATTGCGAGCACGAGGCCGAGTTCAACGAGAGCAAGCCCCCAGTAAAGCCATCGGTTGGTAGCCAGATAGGCCAGGAAACTATGGTCGGACGAGGCGGTAGCAGCCACGAGCCATGCCACGAGGGCCGTGACAATCAGGCCGAGAAACATCTTGACGTAGACGATCTTCATTACAGCCGAAACGCGCATGTCGAGGCTCTGCGGCTGCTGGAAGTTGTCGGTGGAGAAGTAGTTCATATTTTCTTGCTTAAAATGATTTTATTTTACGGTTAACAGGATGCAAATATAACAAATTAGAGCGGAAAAGCGCTCAAAAGTTTAATCGCAGGCAGGATAACCGCAAGCGACCTTAAGGACCTTAGGGACTTTAAGGACTTTAAGGGCCCTGAAGACCTTAGAGAGGCTTTGGTGATTACATGCGCTCGGGGACGCGGATACCCAGCAGCGACATGGCTGTGCGGACCACGCGCGAGGTGGCTTCGCACAGGGCCAGGCGGAGGGAGCGCACGGCGGGGTCGGTCTCGCCGAGGATGGTGTAGTCGTGGTAGAACTGGTTGTACTGCTTTACGAGCTCGTAGGCGTAGTTGGCGATGAGGGCCGGCGAGAAGCTGCGCCCTGCTTCCTGAACGGTGGCTGGGAAGTCGGCCAGGGTCTGGATGAGGGCAATCTCCTTTTCGTTGGGGACAACGGCCGAGTAGTCGACAGAGGGGAGCTGCTTCTCCTGAGCTTTGCGGAGCACGGAGCGGATGCGGGCGTAGGTGTACTGGATGAAGGGGCCGGTGTTGCCGTTGAAGTCGATGGATTCCTTGGGGTTGAATAGCATGTTTTTGCGCGGGTCGACCTTCAGCAGGAAGTATTTCAGGGCACCGAGGCCCACGGTCTCGCAGATTTCGGATATTTCGGCGGGAGTGAGGCCGTCGAGCTTGCCGAGCTCGCCGCTCACCTGGCGTGCGCCCTCCACCATTTCCTCCATGAGGTCGTCGGCGTCGACTACGGTGCCTTCGCGGCTCTTCATCTTGCCTTCGGGGAGTTCGACCATGCCGTAGCTGAAGTGCACGAGGTCTTTGCCCCAGCGGAAGCCGAGACGGTCGAGCAGGAGCGAGAGCACCTGGAAGTGGTAGTTCTGCTCGTTGCCGACCACGTAAATCATGCGGTCGATGGGGTAGTCCTGGAAGCGGAGCCGTGCGGTGCCGATGTCCTGGGTCATGTATACGGAGGTGCCGTCGCTGCGGAGCAGGAGTTTCTGGTCGAGGCCGGCGTCGGAGAGGTCGGCCCATACGGAGCCGTCGTCCTTGCGGAACATGATACCTTTCTCGAGGCCTTCGAGCACTTTCTGCTTGCCTTCGAGGTAGGTGTCGCTCTCGTAGTAGATTTTGTCGAAGTCGACGCCCATGCGGCGGTAGGTCTGGTCGAAGCCGTCGTAGACCCACCGGTTCATCATCGCCCAGAGCGAGCGCACTTCGGGGTCTTTGGCTTCCCAGCGGCGGAGCATTTCGCGCGCCTCGGCCATGAGCGGCGAGAGCGCGGCGGCCTCATCCTCGCTTATTCCCTTTTCGGCGGCAATCTGCTTGATTTCAGCCTTGTAGTGCTTATCGAAGAGCACATAGAAATCGCCGATGAGGTGGTCGCCCTTCTTGCCGGCTTTCTCGGGAGTTACGCCGTCGCCCCATTTCTGCCAGGCGAGCATCGACTTGCAGATGTGGATGCCGCGGTCGTTGACGATGTTGGTCTTGACCACGCGGTTGCCGCAGGCCTTGAGGATTTCGGCGAGCGAGTAGCCGAGTAGGTTGTTGCGCACATGGCCCAGGTGGAGGGGCTTGTTGGTGTTGGGGGAGCTGTATTCCACCATTACCAGGGGCGATTCTGGGGTGGGCTCGACGGTGCCGAAATGGGGGGTGGAGAGCACGTGGGCGAGCACGGAGTTCCAGAACGTGGGCTCGATTACGAGGTTAAGGAAGCCTTTGATGACGTTGAAACGGTCTACGGCCGGCTCGTTGTCGACGAGCCACTGGCCGATTTCGGCGCCAACGGCTTCGGGTGCTTTACGGGCGGCTTTTACCCAAGGGAAGACCACGATGGTGAGGTTGCCTTCGAATTCTTTCTTTGTGGTCTGGGGCACGATGGAAGCGGGGTCGCATTCCACTCCATAAAGATCTTTGACGGCGCGGGCCACGCCCTGCGCTATGATATTGTCGATTGACATCTGTTGGTTAGTATGGTGGGTTAAGTATTTGTTCAATAGTGGACTACGAGCTGTACGGGCTTTGCCGAGCCGTAGAGGCGGGCGGTGCGGATGTAGGCTTCGACGGTGTAGAGGCCGGCGGCTACGGCGTTGCCCTCGGCGTCGGTGAGGTTCCATACGTAGGGGAAGGATGGATTGTCGACGCGGACAACCGGGCGCCCCTGGGCGTCCTTAACCACGAGGTGGCCTTCCACGGGGTCGGTGACGTTGCTGTCAAGATTGATCGTGGCGGATTCGCGTACGGGATACTCTTCGACCGAGAGGGTTGCCTCAAGGGGCTGGGATACGACGATGAAATCGATTGTCGAACGCGCCGTCTGTCCGGATGCGTTGCTGACGCGGAACGTTACCGAATGATGGCCGTCGGTAAGGTTGCTGAGCGGGAAAACGAGCGAGCCGGAGCCGTCGGGGGCTATCGAGAAGCTGTATTGTGCATATGGCACGGGGGTTCCTCCGTCGACTATCACGGCGGCCGACCGGCCGGCGGTGCTGCTCTGGGCTATGAGTCCGAACGGATCGGCATCGACGCTGGCATAGAGTGTTGCCGAGGGGCCCTGAATCACGTCGCCCTGACAGAAATCCGGAGAATTGACATACATTGCGCTGATTACGGGAGCTGCAGCCCCTTCGATGTCGGGTGAGGCAGCCTCGGGCTGAAGCACGGAGAGGCCTTTCCAGCCGTCGCTCACTATGGTTTCGCCGTCGCGGGCGTAGAACTGCAGACGGTTGGTGGACTGGAAGCGTGGCGAGGGGACGAAGAATTCGGCGTGGAAGCGTCCGCCCTCCACGGTGGCCATCGTCTCGACGAGAAGCTCCTCGTCGAGCACAGAAGTGTCGCCCAGACTCAGGTCGGTCTTGTCGCCGTTGATTACGTCGAATGAAATCGGAGAATCGTAGAGCGAGATGTGGAGAGTGCCGTTGAAATCTTTTATTTCGTTACCCTTGAGGTCGACAACGACGCCTTCGAGGCGCACGGGGGTGTCGGCGTTGACGCTGACCTCCGAGTCGGTGTCGACTTCGGCGCCGTTGACGGTTGTGAGGCGCACGCCGTGGGTGCGCTGTGGAATCGGAATTTCAGGATCTCCATACAGATTGTAGGCCAGGCGGTTGGCCATGGCGCGGTTGCGGGTTGTGCCCTGGCTGAGGTCGTCGATAAGGCCGTTGTGGGCGTCCATCATCACCGTGCCTGTGGTAGGATTCGGACGTTTGAGGTAGACTTTTTCCACGACCTCGCGTGCGAGATACTGATTGTAGTTCATGAATACCGAGCGGCAGGCTGCGATGACGCCTATGGCGCCACCGTTGCGTTCGGAGAGCATGGCTTCGGAAATCGAGTGTGAGTTCTGCGAGGGCTCGATGCCGTTGCAGGTGGCGAACATCACGAGGGGTGGTACCGTATAGCTGGTTGAAGCCACTTTGGAAACATCCCAGAGCGAGCCGGCGCCGAGTGCGAAAGTGCTGAGCGAATGGCCGTTGAAGGTGAAAAGGCCGATGCCGCGCGTCAGGGCGTCGGTCATTTTGCCGGTCACCATGGCGGCCGTGCTGTTGACAAAGGGATAGATTGAGTTGTGGGCCTTGATGGCGGTCGTGCCGGGGGCGAGGGCCTCGATGTCGGTGGCGAGTTCGTCGGCCTGCTTCATATGGCCGTTGCTGTTGCCCCAGTCGGAGCTTACGAGCACGGTATTGTATATTTCGGGAGAGGGGAGATTTGCGAGGTATTTCTCCACCTTATCGATGTAGGAGGCTACATAGCTGGCCGAAATGGCGGGAATGCGTCCTACGGAAATCTTCATGTCGGTATTGAACATGTCGAGAGTGGAGCTGTTGTAGTCGAGCATTCCGACGAAGGCGTCGGTTTTGTAGCTCTGGGGCCATGAGCCTACGGCGTCGCCGCGCTCACAGAGGAACATCGGCACGTAGTTGCGCCGGCATTCATCGGCGTTGTCGACGGTGATGTAGCGGTTGTCCCAGTGGGCGGCTCCGATTATGAGCACTGAGCGGAATTTAGCGGGGTCGCGCTCATAGAGCGAGGAGGCGAACGAACGCAGGGCCATAATCATAGGCGTGCCTGATGAAAATTCGTTGTAGACCTGCTCCTGGGTCACCACAGCCACGTCGAGCCCGTTGTGGGCGTGGTGGATGTCGGCCAGGCGGGTGGCTTGGTCGAGGAATTCCGAAGCAGTGATAATAACCATGTCGGGCACCGGCATGGCGTGGAGATTCTGGTTGTCGACCTCGCCGTCGAATTCCACCGCGAGGAGTTCGCTTTCAGGATTGAACACGGCGATACGGGCAAACTGGCGCGGGAAGGCGCTGGAGGTGCTGAAGCTTCCGGGGGAACTCACCACTACGGAAGCGGTTCCTTCAACCCCTGAGGTGGTGAAAGCACGCGGAGCGGTGGATGTGGTCACGTCCCAGACTTCGAGGGGTTCGCCTTCGTTTCCCTCGAATGCCAGAAGGCTCGAGGAGGAGAGGTCGGAGAGGGTGAAGATGGCCTGGGACCGGCCGGCGAGGGCGTTGCGTGTGGGATAGAGCGTGGAGATATAGTCGATGGTGAGACGGCCTCCGGGGAGCGTGTTGGTGAACTGCAGGGGGTAGACGTCGTTGTCGGCGCGCACTATGGGATGATCGGTGGTGTTGTCGTGGAGCAGGCGCGACTGGCCGTAGAGCCACATCTCGGCGGAATTCTGCTTGGAGAGGTAAAGGCTGTTGGCGGCGAGATATCCGCTGGGAAGGGTGATGGGTACATACTGCGACTGGCTGCTGGCGCAGTGGCCTACATACATCAGAATCTCGGCCTGACCGCCGTCGGGGTTGAAGCCCGGCATTTCGAGGGGGTAGGTGGCGGTTGATCCTTCGGGAATCAGTTCATCCCAGAGGCGTGCGCCGAGGTGCTTTTCGCTTTGAAGTTCTTTCTCGTAGAGGCTCATTGCCTTGGATTCGGTGATGGCCTGGGTGGGGACGCCGCCGGAGGTGTCGGGTCCGCTGTAGGCTATGGCGGCGATTTCCTGCGCGGGCTGGGAGTCGGTGAGGAAATATGTGCCGTAGTCGGCGTAATAGTTGCGCGACACGGAGGTGTATGTGCCGGTATCGTAGCCGGTGGGAAGATTGCCGTTGAAGGCCTGGAGATTCACGTCGGCCAGACCGAAGAAGATGATTTTGTCGTCGGCCACGCGGCAGGGCACGGCCGGGAGGTCGTTGAGACGGTCGGCTGTGAGGTGGTATGAACTGAGCTCTACGGCGGGGAAGCCGAATATGCCGACCTTCGACGGGTCGGAGAATCCCCACTGGCGTAGCTGGTCGAAGGTAATCTGATGTATGCCAGATTCGGTAAGTTTGATTTTAACCCATCGGCCGGAGGCAAGGCGCGAGGTGGCGGCCGTCGAGGCGTCTGCCTGGAATGCGACGGCGGCAACGGCGGCGAAGGTCATGGCAATGCGCGTAAGGCGGCAAAAGAAGCGATATGCGTTCATCGGGTCAAAGATAGAAGTAAACGGTTGATTCGTAAGGCGTCGGCCTATCTGATTTTAAGCGAGAGCAGCGTGCCGTCGGCCGATTCGGCCGTAAGGCGCGAGCCCACGGTTGGAGCCACTTCCGGCGGAAGATAGCAGGGGAGTATGAGGTCGCCCGTTTTCAGCGTCATGAATCTGCTGGCAAGGGCTATTGTTTCGTCGATATGAAAGTCGGCAGCATCAATGTGGAGGTTAATGCTTCCGCTGTCGAGCGAGGGATGTGTCAGCCGTATGTCGGCCGTGGAGGAGGGCCGACCGCTGATTTCCGGCCCGAGGGCGATGGCGCCGTCGAAAGCGGCGGCAAGCCCTTGCAGTGGGGTGTCGGCCGACTGGGATGCCGGCATAAGCCTTGCGGCCATACGCCAGGAAGATGTGTAGCGCGCGGCAAAACGCGGCTCGATGCTTTTGCCGAGCCGTTCGATTACGATTGCCGGGAACAGCCGCAGAGTCCAGCCATCGGTGGCGAAATCAGGCACGAAGAGCGGTGTGGCGGGTCTGACCACCGCCGAATCGGCGATAAGCGTTGCCGGAATGGACGAAGGGTCGGGCACGTCGGAATCCGCGAGCGCATCGGCCAGCGATTGCGGCCATCGGGCAGCCGGGCGGTTGAAAGCTATAATCTTCATGGCGGTCGGAGTGCGGATAAGTCGGTCTATCGGTTTGCATCGGCCTCCATGCGGTTGTACATCACGGCGAGATGGGCATAGATCGAAGTGTTCGAAATCACCACACCCTCGGGGGCGCAGATTCTGAAAGGCGTGAAATTCCAGATAGCCTTCACTCCCGCCTCGATAAGCCGGTCGGCCATAGTCTGGGCATGCTCGGGAGGAACGGCCAGGATGCCTATTCCGGCGTGCAGACGGCGGCATTCGTCGGTGAGCGAGTCGATGTGGTAGACGGGGAGACCGTGTTTCACGGAGCCCACCAGAGCGGGGTCGACGTCGAAACCGGCCACAATCTCCAGTCCGTAGCGCGTGAGTCCGGAATCCTGCATCAGCGCGCCGCCGAGCGAGCCTGCTCCGACCATCACGGCGCGGTGGCGGCGCCGGAAGCCGAGAAACTCCTCGAGCTTGTGCTCCAGGAGCTTAACCTCGTAGCCTATGCGCGTTTTTCCTTTGATGTCGAGAAACGAAAGGTCCTTGGCTATCTGCGAGGAGTCGACTTTGAGTTCTCGCGAAATCTGTGTGGACGATACGTAGTCGACATGCCGCTCGCGCAGCATGCTCACATAAGCAAGATACCAAGGCATGCGCCTCAGCGAGGGTTCGGGTATGAGGTCGTTTTTCGAATCTGTCATTATAGGAGTTTGTCGCTAAATGTGCGGCAGTGGTCGGTTTACGGAGTGCAAAGTTACAAACTTCCGCCGTAATAAGGAAACCGGAGGGAGCGGGCCGGAATGCCGCAGGGAATCAGATGCCTTTTACGGCGAGTTTTTTCGAAGCCGTCGACGATTTCTCGCCGCTGTCGGCGTCGGTGATTGTGGCGCGGTACACGTAGATTCCGCGCGGCACGCGTCGGCCTCCGCTGTCGAGCAGGTCCCAGCTTATTGCCATCGAGGTGAACATGTCGCTACGGCCCGATTCGGTGGCCGTCCAGAGGCGGCGGCCCATTAGGTCGTAGACGTCGATGGTCACGGTGACGGAGCGGTCGGGGCGGTCGTGAGTGACGTAGAATTTGGCTACGTCCTGTACGGGATTTGTCTCCGTATAGACGTCGTAGAGGTTGGGCGCCACGGCGTTGCTCACGAAGCATTCCACGGTGGCTGTGGCGGAGTTGGGCTGGTTGTCCCACACCCGGAGTGTGAGCGAATGGTATCCTTCGCTGAGATTGGTCAGAGGATAGGCGATTGTGCCTCCGGGACGTCCGTCGGCAAACGGGGTGAAGAAATCGGCCACGTCGGCAAAAGTCTTGTCGCCCTGGTCGAGCGAGACGGTCATGGCGTGACCCACGCCGGCCTGACTGAGGTTTATGCCGAGATTGTCGGAAACGCGGGCAATCAGCACGGGGTTGGGATTCACTTCCTGCCCGTTCTCGAACGAGGGGTGGTTGAGGTAAATCTGCTCGACTACCGGGGGCTGGTTGTCGGGACGTGCGTTTTCATCCTCACCGTAGACATAGAAGTCGCGGCAGAGCGATGCGGCTTCAGCGGTTTTGTTTGCAATGGTGCCGTGGGCGTAGAGGTTGAAAGCCGCGCGGCGGTAGTTGTCGGCCACTTCGGCCGGCATGTTGATCTGCATGGTGAATTCGCCGTTGACAATCTTGGCGCTCCCTACGAAGAGGCGTGATCCCTGGCGGTCGAAGGTTACGGGCGTTCCTTCCTTGCCGTTGCCGCGGGTGGTCACCGACTCCTCGGCGTCGTAGAGCACGGCGCTGAGTGTGCCGTTGAACCCGGTAAGCGTGGCTCCGGTGAGGGGGTCGACCACGCGGCCTTTGGCGGTGGTGGTCTGTCGGGCCATAAGCGTGGCCGGCTCCTCCTCGGCGTCGAGCGATACGACGGGGCGTCCGCCCATTTCGTCGAGCACGATGCGGTTTGAGGGGAAAATCATGCGCATGGCGGGGTCGCCGAGCAATACGTAGCGCAGCTTGTTGGCATTGGATACGGGCGTACCTTCCGAGTTACGGTAGTCATTTTTCGAGAGGCGGTAGCCCTCGCCGAGAGGCACGATGAGGCCGCGGTCATCGCGGGTGAACATATTGCGCCCCACGGCGGCGGAGAGTTCGCCGTTTTGCGAGATATAGGCCGGGCGCGTGGCGCTGATGGCACCTATCACGCCGCCGTTGGGATTGTTGAAAAGCATTTCGGCGCCGCTGCGGGTGGGGGAGTCCCACTTCATGAAATCGCAGGTGGCGGCATACATCACGGGCCAGTGGCGTAGGTCGAAGGAGTTGAGTTCCTGATAGGTGACCACCTGCTCGTGGGTGAGCGACGTGGGTGCGCCATGGCCCTGGAAGCTCCAGAAGGCCACTCCCTCGTCGAGCAGACGGAACAGCTGGGTCTTTGCCTCCGGATAGCGGTTGGCCACAAGCTCGAATTCATCGAGATAGACCTTGCGCAGTAAAATATCGGAGCCGGAATCTGAGCCTTCGAGAGCGGCTGCCATGGTGTTGGCCTGGGTCATGTGGTCGCCGTTGTCCTGGTCGTCGGCGAGAATCAGCAGGTTGTTTTTCCAGTTGCCTTTAGGCAGACGGGAAGAGTAGTAGGCAATCTTATCGACGGCGGCCTTGGCCTCGGCGATCGACACGGCCGGGATGCGGCCCACTGCTATGCTGAGTTTGTCGCGGCTCTGGTTCACGCCGGAGCCGTCTTCGAGAAATCCGAAAATATCGTCGGTGGTATAGGCGTCGTTCTCATTGAGGCCCGAGTCGGAGAACCATGCCGGGAGCATGGTGTAGCCGAGCGAGCGCACTACTTCGGTCTTCAGGCGGGGGTCGAAGGTCGGACGGCTGAAAAACATGGCGTAGCGCAGGCGCTTGCCCGAGGGGGCAGACTGCCCGCGGTCGTAGAACATTTTCAGCACCTTGCGGAATGCCTGGGCGTCGGGCGAGCCCGAGGAGAATTCGTTGTAGACCTGGCGCGGAGTGAGCACGAGCACGTCAAGCGGGTCGGTGGCGTCGGTGCGGTGCATCTGTGCGAGCCTTTCGGCTTCCGTGCGCCATTCCGCTGGGGTGAAGATCACCATGTCGGGCACATCCTTTGCGTGGATATTCTGGCTGGCCACCTCTTCGACCATCTGTGGCGAGGGGAAGGAGCCGGAGGGCTCCCAGGCGGCATATCGGCGTGTGGCCCCGGCGTAGCTGCTCTGCCATCCGGCGAAACCGCCTGACACCTGATGGCGCACGGCAGTGGCTTCGAGCGGGTCGGTGACGTCCCAGATGCGGGTGGCGTAGGATGCGCCGCCGAGAGTGGGGCGCGCGTTGGCGAGGGTGAAGTTCAGGCATTTGCCCGAGCCGAGCTGGAGCTTGCGCTTGTAGCTCACGCAGATATAGTTGAGATTTGCGCGTGTCACGCTGCCGGAGGCGCTGAAGCGAATCTCCACGTTGAGGCGCGACCCCTTGAACGGAGCCTGCTTACGGGTAAGAATCTCACGTCCGAAGGTGTGCACGTCGGTGACCTGAGTGAAGTTGTCGGATGCGGTCGACGGGAGCGTCGTGCCGTTCACCCCGACTGATATACGGCCGCCGGCGTTGACGGTATGGGCCACGAAACTTACCTCTACGAGAGCCGGCTGGGATTCGTCGGGGTTTGAGAGGTTGAGCGTGAAGGTCTGTGCGGGTTTATAGCGGAAGTCTTCGCCTGTCAGGAAGAAACCCACGTTGCCGGGTGAATAGAGATCGACTTCATGGACGGCCCGGTCGTAGAATGTGGAGGGCGACTGCTCGGTCGGAGCGTAGGCCGAGCCGGATTCGCCGGGTGCGAGCCGTTCGTCGGAACCGCTGTCGGAGAGGTAATAATAGCCCAGATCGGTGAAGGGGTTGTTGACCGGCGTGGCGTAGTTGCCGTTGCGCAGCGTGAATGTTCGCGGCCCCTCTGCGTAGAAAAATACTCCGCGGCCACCCACATACTCCGACGGAGTCTGGGGAAGGTCGTCGAGATAGCCGGAATTAAGTTCCTCGGGAAGACGCCGTGCTCCGTATCCGTAAACTTTTGTTTTTGCGGGATTAAGCCCCCAGGCGCGCAGCGATTCATCGGAAATCTTGTGCATTCCCGAGCCGGTTACCGACACCTTGATCCATCGCCCCGAAGCCAGGCGGGAGCTTGCGGCATATGTATCGGCCGGAAGAGCCGATGCCGACGGCGCCGCGGCCAGGGCCATCAGCGCCAGAGCCGCCGCGGCGAGCGCCTTACGCGCCCTGCCGAGACTGAGGAGGCTTAAAGTTTTGTCAGCTATATTGTTGTAAAGATTCCTCATGCGTGTATTTTACCGCCTATATAACGTGAAAATCCCCCGATTATTGCAGCAATCACGCTTGAATGACTCCCCCAGCCAATCCAACAGTCCAACTGCCAACTGCTAATAGCCTGGTCATATATGAACGGATTACGAAACCGATACCGCTATTGACTTTCTTGGCACCTGAGAGATGATATAGAATCCTGATTTCAAAGTGATCGAATTTGACCACTTTCACTAAGAGGGACCAGCTTTAGTAAAACAATCGCATTTCCTTCAGTCGGGTTTCTCCATATTCCATAATCCGGGAAGCATTTTCCTGAGTCTTTCCTTATAACTCTCAGGTCTGAGAAATTACTAAAAATGCCGGAAAGCACTACAAATGGGTTAAAGAGGGGAAAAGGAGCAGATAATCATCCGTTGGTTGGGCCTAATAAGTACAATGGAGTAGATCGGAGAATGGAAAATGCCAAAAAGGCATAAAAAATCGGGAAATTTGATGTGCGGGCGCGGACGTTCGCGATATTTTTGCTACTTTCGTAGGTTATTTCGGGTCGTTTGTGTGTTATAATTTGAAAAGCACTTACGAAATTTAAATTTTAAAGATATGGAAACCATCAAGGTCAAGATAATCAATAAATCGCATCATCCGCTTCCGGCGTATGCCACTCCAGGTTCGGCGGGGATGGACGTGCGCGCTTTCCTGCCCGACGGCGCCGTGACACTCGGTCCGCTCGAGCGTGCGCTCATTCCGACGGGGCTCTACATGCAGCTTCCCCACGGCTATGAATGCCAGATTCGTCCGCGCAGCGGCCTGGCCATAAAGCACGGCATCTCGCTGGTGAACACCCCCGGAACGGTCGACAGCGACTACCGTGGCGAAATCGGTGTAATTGTGGTGAATCTCAGCAACGAGCCTTTCACCATCGCCGACGGCGAGCGCGTATGCCAGATGGTTATCACACGCTATACGCGCGTGGACTGGGAGCCGACCGACCGCATCGACCAGACCGAGCGTGGCGACGGAGCGTTCGGCCATACCGGCACCAATTGACCACTCCATTGATCACTTCAGAAAATGATTAAATCCGCCCACCGACTTTTCCGACTTTTCGCCGTGGCAATGGCCGTGGCAGTAGTTGCCTCCGGCTTTATGGCCGACGGCAAGGGGAGCCGCAGCCATAAAAAGGCCGACTGGAGCGCGGAAGCCAACCGCCGCAAGGCCGACTACGTGTATATGGAGGCCATGCGCCAGAACGCTCTCGGCAACGATGATGCCTATTTTGAGCTTCTGACGCGAGCGTGCGACCTCGACCGCTCCGATACCGAAGGGTCGCTCTACCTCGGCTACTATCTGATGGCCCTGGGGCAGACCGACTCCACCATGGCCGCCGAAGGCTATGCCATGATGCGCGATAATTTCAACGCTCACCCCGACAACTACTACGATGCCATATTCTACGGCATGGTGAACAACCAGCTGGGCAACAACAAGGAAAGCATCCGAGTATGGCAGACGCTCGACTCGCTCAATCCGTCGAAGCCTACCGTAGCGCTCAAATATGCCGAAGCTCTCCACGAGAGCCGAGACTCGGCCAATCTGCGGCGCGCTATCCGGGTGCTCGACCGCATAGAGCGTGCCGAAGGTCCCGACATCGGACTGAGCTCACACAAGGTAGCCTCCCTGATGGCCCTGAACGATACTGCGGCCACACTTGCGGAAGTCCACCATCTGCTTGCCTCGTCGAAGGCAAGCGTACCAAATTCCATCTATGCCGGCGACGTCTTCATGGCTCTGGGTCGCCCCGATTCGGCCATAGCATACTACAACGCCGCCTGCGAAATCGAGCCTTCCAACGGTCTGCCGTACTATAAGCGTGCAGAGTTCTACCGAGCCACCGGCGATTCCATAGCCTACGACCGCGAGGTGGTGGAAGCCGTGCGACAGGACGGTCTGGACCTCGACGTAAAGCTGCAGATGCTTTCCGGCTATATCCGGCAGGTAATTGCCGACACTATTCAGCGGCCTCGAATCGAGGCGCTTTTCGACACGCTGCTTATCAGCCATCCCCACGAGACGTCCATCCGCGACCTCTTCTCTTCCTATCTCATAGCCGTCGACAATACCAAGGCTGCCGCCGAACAGCAGGAATATGCTCTCGACCTCGATCCCTCGAATTCCGACCGCTGGAAGTCGACTTCCGGGCTCTACGGTCAGGCCGGAAACTACGAGAAGGCTCTTGAAATCGCCAGGAGGGGAATCCATTACCTTCCCGCCGACCCGCTGCTGAAATTCTACGCGGCCAACTCACTGGGGATGCTCGGCCGCGGAGCTGAGGCGGTCGATTCCCTTCACAGCGCTCTGCGCGCCGCGCCCGAGGCCGACACCGACCTGCGCTCCAACATCCTCTGCTCCATAGGCGACGAGCTCTACAAGGCAGGTGCGAAGGATTCGGCCTTCGTCTACTACGGCCGTGCCCTCGACTACAATCCCGAGAATATGCTCGCGCTGAACAACTGCGCCTACTTCATGGCCGAGGAGGGGATAGATCTCGCCCGGGCAGAGCGCATGAGTGCCATAACCGTGCGCAACAATCCCGAAAACGACACGGCTCTCGACACCTATGCCTGGATTCTCTTCAAGCAGAAAAACTACACCAAGGCCCGCGAGATTATAGACAAGGCACTCGTTTTAGAGGCTGACAATCCGCAGGCCGACGTGCTCCATCATGCCGGCGACATATATTATATGAACGGCGACCCTGACGAGGCTATCCGTCTATGGACGGAAGCCCTTAAACTCGACCCTGACAACGCCTTGCTTCGCAAAAAAGTGAAAAACCGCACGCATTATTATGAATAACCTTGCAATAAACCGCCTCCTCCGCTCCCGGGTGCTTATGCCGTTGGGGGCTGTCCTGATCCTTCTTGCATCGGGCTGCAGCACCGTGAAGAAGGCTCCCGCATATACCTCTACCGGTGCCTCGGGCGGCGCGCTCGCGCAAGTGGCTCCCGCCGTGCGCTTCGACTCGCTGACGGCATCGTATGCCGACTGGGACGACGTGGCCCTTCCCGTCCGGCTGTCGATTACACGGCCGAAGGCATTCAGTGTCACGGCCCAGTGCACTATGAAACACAACCAATGGGTGCTATTCTCCGTGCGGATGCTCGGATTCGAGGTGGCGAAGGTATGGCTCGACAACGATTCCGTCCATGCCGTCGACAAATACCACAAACGCTACCTCTCGGAGAGCCTCCAGCGCTTTCTGGGGAGCAACGACGTGACTATCGGCAACTTTCAGGACATGCTCCTGGGGCGCGCCTTCCTCACCGGCAAGTCGGGCGGAACGCTCACGCCGGCATCGTCGGGCGCCATCCGCATGATTCCCTCGCCCGAAGGGCTGATGATACTCCCGGCCACCGAGCCGCAGGACTTTAACTACGGATTTATCCTCGACAATTCCGCTGACTGTCTGGCAGCGGCGTCCGTTACCATCGGCGAATCGACCGCTCTCGTAATCAACTACGCTACATATTATTCCACTCCCGCCGGGGCTATAAGCTCCGTGGCAGCCATGCAGACCATGAAGGGAAAGCCGGTCGACCTTTCGCTCACGTGGAATCTCCAGTCGGCCAAATGGAACCGCGGAGTTACCCAGCAGTGGACTACTCCGAAAGGATATACGCGTATGGCAACAGAGCAGCTTCTGAAGCTGCTGCAGTCGTTCTGAACCCCCTATTCCCGTCTGAAAACCAGTCGATACCTCCCATCACAGACCACACATCTCCGCAATGAAGAAAAAGCTTGCAGCATTTCTATCAGTAATCATCATACTCTCAGGCGTTTCCATAATCTCCGGAAGCGGTTCCGCCCTTGCGGCTCCCACCGAACAGACAGCCTCGAAGGGAGGTAAGAAGAATACCTCGTCGAAAAAGAAAAAAAAGACTACTTCCGCTCCATCGGCCAACAAGAAAAAAAGCACATCTGCCGGAAAAACCAAGGGGAGGCAGGCCGCCGGAAAGGGGAAGCGGACAAAACCGCGCACAGCTGCCGAAATCAAGAAGGCGCGTGAGCAGAATACCGCGGCTCTGCGTGAGACGCGCCGTAAGCTCAATCTCAACACCAAGGAGACTGAGCAGCGCCTCAACCAGCTCAATCTTCTTGAGGGAGAAATCGCCAACTGCAACGTGAATATCGGCACGCTCAGCCACAACATCGACTCCATAAACCGAGCCATCGGCTCGGCCACAGACTCCATCCATGCACTCAACACACGACTGAAGGCCATTACCGACCGTTATGTACGCGCCGTGCGTAAAACCCAGAGCGCCCGCCAGCAGAAAGGAGCGCTGGCCTTCATTTTCTCATCCGAATCGTTCAGCCAGGCCTATCGGCGCATGCGTGCGCTCAAGCAGTTCTCTAAATGGCGCAAGCGCCGTTCGTCGGAAATCACCAGCCTGCGCTCCGACATCGACAAGCGCAAGACGGCCCTGTCAGGTCTGCGCGAGTCGGCCTCGGCCACGCTCGGGCAGCTCAACGGCCAGAAGGCTCTCCTGGTGAAGAAACAAGGGGAGACATCTACGCTCGTCGACCGCCTCAAATCCGAGGGAGCCGAGCTGAACGCCATAATGGACCGTCGTCAGCGCGAGGCTCGTGCCCTCGACGCCGAGCTCGACCTTATCATTGCCGAGGAGGCAGCCCGACAGGAGCGAATCCGCCGCGAGAAGGAGGCTGCCGAACGAAAAGCCGCCGCCGAAGCGCGCCGCAAGGCTAAAGCTGAGGCAGCCGCAAAAGCCGAGGCTGAGCGCGAGGCCGCTGAAAAGGCCGAGGCGGAACGGCTCGCCGCCGTGGAAGCTGAAAAGGCCCGGGCCGCCGCACGCGAGGCTCAGAAAGCCAAGGAAGCGGAGAAAGCAGCTCAGGCGCGTGCTGCAGAAGCAGAGCGCAAGGCTGCCGCCGAGGCCGACAAGGAGCAGCGCAAGCTTGCTGAAAAGAAGGCCAAACAGGAGCGTGCCGCTGCCAAAAAGGCCGAACAGGAACGCGTAAAGGCCGAGCGCGAAGCGGCAAAACGTCAGGCCGAGGCCGACAAGCAGGCCGCCCAGGCCAAAGCCCGCGCCGGCAAGCCCGTGAAACACAAGGGGAAGAACAATATGGGCGGCGCTACGCTCCCGGCCTCGTCGTCGTCGACCACCGAAGCTGCCGCAACGCGACTGGCAGCACCTGTAGCCACCGGCGCGAGCGGAATCGCCGCCTCTGCCGTCGAGGCCGACCTCGGCTCCGACTTCGAGAAGGCTCGCGGACGTCTGCCTTACCCCGTGAGCGGCCGATATACCATCGTGAAGGGATTCGGACGCCAGAAGCACCCGACGCTTCCCCATGTGGAGACCAACAACTCGGGCATAGACATGCAGACCGAGCCCGGCGCCACGGTGCGCTCCGTGTTCGACGGCGAAGTGTCGGCCGTGTTCCGCCCCGACGGCTACAATACCGTCGTGGTGATTCGCCACGGCCGGTATATGACGGTCTACGCCAATCTCGGCGCAATCTCCGTGAGCAACGGCCAAAAAGTGAAGGCCGGTCAGGCCATCGGCACGGTATTCACCGATACGGCCGACGCCAACCGCTCGGTTCTTCACTTCGAAATCCGCAATCAGCGAGTCAAGGAAAATCCCACGGCATGGCTCAGGTAGTCGCCGCTTTATATCCTCATCCGCCCGAATTTAACAGATATTATTATAGGGTGCTGGATATTGTTGGCAGTATTTGCCTAACTTTGCAACGCTTTTAGGCGTTTACAGCTATACATACCTAAATTGCAAACAACTAACAACCAAACGATGGACAATAACGAAAACAAATCCCTCGACCGCATAAGCTACGCGCTCGGTCTCAGCATGGGCAATAATTTCCGTGCCTCCGGCATCACCGAAATCAACGTTCAGGACTTTGCCGACGGCGTGGCTGCCGTGTTCTATGGCTCCAAACCCAAGATGAGCTACGACGAGGCCAAGGCCGAGATTCAGGCATATTTCACCGAGATGGAGAAGAAGCAGCGTGCCGCCGCCGAGGAGCTCGGGAAGGCAAACGCCGCAGCCGGCGAGGCCTTCCTCGCAGAAAACGGCAAGCGCGTCGAGGTGAAGACTACCCCCTCCGGCCTGCAGTATGAAGTTCTAACCGAGGGCGACGGACCGCGCCCCGAGGCCAACGATCAGGTTGAGGTGCACTATACCGGCAAGCTTATCGACGGCACCGTGTTCGATTCGAGCGTTGACCGCGGTATGCCCGCTACTTTCGGCGTGACGCAAGTGATTCCCGGATGGGTTGAGGCTCTTCAGCTCATGAAGGCAGGCTCGAAATGGCGCCTTTTCATCCCCTCGAATCTCGCTTACGGCCCCAACGGCGCTCCCGGGAGCCCCATCGGCCCGAACGCCACGCTGATTTTCGACGTCGAGCTTCTCAAGGTAATCGGCAAGTAAAGTCCGTAAAACCAATGCTCTCCAATACTCTACACCGTATAGGCGTTTCTGCCGCGACCCTCTTGGCCGCGGCAGCGACGTGCATTCCCGTGCGCGTGGCAGCCGCCGAACCTGCGCCCGAAGTTTCCGCCGCAACAGCCGATTCAGTAGCCGCAGCCTTCGCCACGGCAATGGCTCAGTATCTGAAACCGGAAATTCAGAAAAGCTTCACCGCCACGCCCGACAGCATTGCCGAATATATGCGCGGCGTGGCCCACGCATTCGACATCAAGAATGTCGACGCGCCCTATTATCTTGGTGTGCGTTCCGGCATGGCCATGCTCGACCGCGTGGAGCAGATGCAGCAGATGGGGTTTCCCATCACCAACGCCGCTTTCTGCGCTCAGCTTAGCTCCGCCCTCACAGGCTCGGCAATGGGCTTCGACGTGAAAAGCGCCGATGCTTTCCTGCAAAGCTATATGCAGCGCCTTGTGCCTGAACCCGAACCGCTCTCGCCGCAGTCGCAGGCCGACTATCTGGCCGACCAGCGGGCGCGCGAGGGGGTAATCGAGACTCCTTCGGGACTCCTCTTCGAGGTGATTACCGAGGGTGAGGGGGCTACGCCCACCGATGCCGACCGCGTGAGCGTGACTTACGCGGGGCGCCTTTCCGACGGCACCGTGTTCGATTCCACGGAGCGCCCTGTGCAGTTCCCGGTGGCCAACCTCGTGCCCGGCTTCACCGAAGGTCTCAAAATGATGAAGGCCGGCGGCGAATACCGTATCATAATCCCGGCGTCCCTGGGCTACGGCGACAAAGGAGCGGCAGGCGTGATTCCTCCCGGCGCGGTGCTTGACTTCACAATCCGTCTGCTCGATGTTGTGAGGCCGTAAAAAGGATTCCGGCGTATCGTAATGAAACTTAGAAACAACAAACCATAATCAATTTGAAATGAAAAAAATCATTGTGACATTCGGAGTTGCCCTCGCTCTCGTGGGCGGCTTCTCATCTTGCAACAAGGGTGCGAACAGCGCATCCGAGGCCGACAAGGCTTTCGGCGATTCCGTGGCTCAGGCTCTCGGCGAATTCGCCGGTGCGAACAGCGCCATGCAGCTCAACCGCATGAAGGAAATGAATCCCGAGCAGGCCGAGAAATTCAGCAAGGAGGCCTTCCTTAAAGGTCTTGAGGCAGTTCTCAACGCCGACACCACCCAGATGGCCTATTTCCAGGGCCTTCAGATGGGTCTTCAGCTCGTAAATCCCGTAATCGGCATCAACAATGAGGCCAAGATTCCGGTTGACAAGAAGGTTGTTCTCGACGCTTTCAAGAAAGTATATATGGCCGACTCCGTAGGCGAGATGGCTGAATACTACGGCCGCTACCAGGCGTTCATGACCGAAATCCAGGTGCGCATGAAGGCTCGTCACGACGAGGAAATCGCCAACAGCGACGAGGCCAAGGCCAACCTCAAGGAGGGTCAGGAATATATGGACAAAGTTCTTAAGGAAGGCTACGTGAAGGACAGCTGCGGCATCGCTTACAAAATCGAGAATCCCGGCGATCCCTCCGCAATGGTGAAGACCACCGACTGGGTGGCCGTTCAGTACAAGGGTACCAACGTGAAAGGCGAGGTTTTCGACACCAACGAAGGCAAGGTTGAGCCCATGCGTGCCGCAGGCTTTGTTCCCGGCTTCAAGCGCGCCCTCACCCTTCTCGGCAAGGGTGGTAAGATGACCGTCGTTATCCCCGCTGACCAGGCTTACGGCCTCGACGGTGCAGGCGAGAACATCGGCCCGAACCAGACCCTCGTATTCGAAATCGAGGTTCAGGACATCAACCCCCAGCACTGATCACCTCCCAAAATCAATAAGAAAGGATGCATCCCCAATCGGGTTGCATCCTTTTTTCTTCGAGATAAATTGAGATTTATCGGGATTAATCCGGATTATAGCGATTAATCGGGAATTAGCTCGATAAGACGGATTATCAGGCTTTAAGCTCCGGAACTTTAAGCGGGCAACCATCGAGGCAGCGGCCACACTTGAGGCAGTCGGGGTGAAGGAGCCCGTAAGGGTCGTTGCGTACGCCATAGGGCTGCAGTTGCATGGGGCAGACGGCTGAGCAGAGGCGGCATTTGGTGGTGCAGCGCTCGCCAACCACCACGCGACGATACCCCTCGGGGAGATTGCCGGCGCGCGGCGTCACCCACGATGAGAGCGTACCCATAGGGCAGAAGGGGCACCATGTGCGCGGCGCGAAGATGAAGGCAAGAGTGATGCCTACTATGGTGGTGATGAGGATAATCATCCAGAACACTCGGCCCATGGCGTTCCAGTCGCCCCAGGCGAGAGTCATCTGCACGCCGAACATCGTGAAGATGAACATCACCATGAAGATGCGGAAGCCTCGGGTGCGTACAAATGCCGGAATCTCCTTGTGGGGCGAATATTTCGAGAGCACACGATCGTAGAAATTGCCTCGCGGACAGGCGTTGCCGCACCACCAGCGTCCCCGGCGCACGGCGAATGCCACCGGGGCAATCATGCAGATTACGGCGAGGAATCCCACCACGGGATAGAAAAAGCCGATTACGAGATATACAAGCAGAATCCAGAAGAGCGGAAAGCCCTTGCGGGGAAGCGGGCGGTAGAAGGTTTTTCGGGCCATTGAGGTCAGTGCAATTTATTGGTTATTTTGATATGCCGCGGCAATGAGCTAAATTTGTGGAAAAATCAAGGTATTTATGATACAGGTCGACAGGAATACATGCCCACATAACCACGTTTGTCCGCTGATAGCCGCATGCCCCGTCGGGGCGATTTCGCAGAATGCCGAGGGCTATCCGGTTATCGACTACTCGCTCTGCATAGAGTGCGGAAAGTGCGTGCGCAAGTGCCCCAAGAAGGCTATGCGTCAGGTTGAAGACTGACGCCGCCGTCGTCGCCTTACTGCTGCTGCTGCTCCTGCGGTGCGGCGGGGTGGGGATAGTCGAGCGAAAAGTGGAGGCCGCGGCTCTCGTGGCGCTCCTTGGCCTGACGCATGATCAGGTATCCAACATTTATGATATTTCGCAGCTCGCATATCTCGCGTGAGGCCTTCGAGCACTTGAAAAGGCGCTCGGTCTCCTCGTAGAGGATGTCGAGGCGGTTCCATGCGCGGTCAAGACGAAGATTCGAGCGCACGATGCCCACGTAGGTACCCATTATCTGGTTTACTTCGCGGATGCTCTGGGTGATGAGCACCATCTCTTCGGGGTGGCGCGTGCCTTCGTCGTTCCAGTCGGGTACGTCGTTGCGCAGCGAGATGTGGGCGATGGCTTCGGAGGCGTGACGCGCAGCCGCGTCGGCATATACCACCGCCTCGATGAGCGAGTTGGAGGCCAGACGGTTGCCGCCATGGAGACCGGTGCACGAACATTCGCCCACAGCGTAGAGATGGCTGATCGACGACTCGCCGTTGGTGTCGACCTTAATGCCGCCGCAGAGATAGTGGGCCGCAGGAGCTACGGGGATGTAGTCCTTGGTTATGTCGATACCGAGCGAGAGGCATTTCTGGTAGATGTTGGGGAAATGGCGGCGCGTCTCTTCGGGGTCCTTGTGGGTGACGTCGAGAAATACATGGTCGTCGCCCGTGAGCTTCATCTCGCTGTCGATGGCGCGTGCCACCACGTCGCGCGGAGCAAGCTCGAGGCGCTTGTCGTAGCGCTCCATGAAGCGCTCGCCGCGCTTGTTGCGCAGAATCCCTCCGTAGCCGCGCATCGCCTCGGTGATGAGAAACGAAGGGCGGTCGCCCGGATGGAAGAGCGCCGTGGGGTGGAACTGGATGAACTCCATATCCTTCACCGTGCCCTTGGCGCGATATACCATGGCTATGCCGTCGCCGGTGGCTACAAGCGGGTTGGTGGTGGTCTGGTAGACGGCACCGCAGCCGCCGGTGGCCATGAGCGTTACTTTGGCCAGATACTTGTCGACGCGCCCCTCGGGCGTGAGTATGTAGGCGCCGTAGCAGGTAATGTCGGGCGTGCGCCGCGTCACAACCTTGCCCAGATGGTGCTGGGTGATTATCTCGATGGCGAAATGGTTTTCGAGCACATCGATTTCGGGATGCTCGCGCACCGCGCGGATCAGGCTTTGCTGAATCTCGTAGCCCGTATTGTCGGCGTGGTGGAGAATTCGGAACTCCGAATGGCCACCCTCTCGATGGAGGTCGAACGAGCCGTCGGCCTTCTTGTCGAAATTCACGCCCCATTCTATGAGCTGACGGATCTGGCCCGGAGCGCCCTCAACGACCTTGCGGACGGCCACCGGGTCGCTCAGAAAGTCGCCGGCCACCATCGTGTCGTGGATATGTTTCTCAAAATCGTCGACCTCGAGATTCGTCACCGAGGCCACACCACCCTGCGCAAGAGCCGTATTGGCTTCGTCGAGAGTGGATTTACACACGAGGGCCACCTTGCCTTTGTTCGCTACCTTGAGGGCGAAACTCATACCGGCAATGCCCGATCCTATCACAAGGAAATCGTATTTTTTAGTCATGGCTTTCAGATTATAGGCTCGGGCGCGGGCAACGCGGGCGTCGTCTGTGCCTGGCATCGCCACAAAGTTAATGAATTTCGCGGAATTGACGGAGCAAACTTTTCGCAGACTTTGCAATCTGGGTGCGCCATGTGCGGACGGCGTGAATGAAATAAAACGATAAAAGGATGAAACTTATTAAGTTTCATCCTTTTATGGCAGTCGGGGTGAGAAGACTCGAACTTCCGACCTCCACGTCCCGAACGTGGCGCGCTGCCAACTGTGCTACACCCCGAAGCCTTGCTGGCTTATTTCAAGCGCACAAAGGTAAGCAAATTTTCTCTATTCCCCAAATCAATTTTTATTTTCGGATTTTATAAAAATCAAATATCGGGAAAGGGATTGGTAAATCAGTGGCGGAGGGAGAGGCGGAGGAGGGGAGGGAAGTAGGCGAGGAGGGCGCCGAGGCGGTTGCGCAGGCGGGTGCGTCGGCCGAAGAGTTCCTGGAGGCGGTATTGGCGGATGGCGGCGAGGCAGCGGCGCTCGATGGAGGTGCGCTCGGCGGGAGTCAGCATCCCTTCGGGGGCGTTGAGAAGCATGGAGTAGGCGTTGCAGTGGGCTGCGAACCTCCGGCTTTCGGCAGCGCGGAGGGCCTGGGGACATTCGCGCCCGATATAACCGACCATGCGGTCGACAACGTCGAGCACATCGAAGCGGGCGCGGCTAAGGGTGTGGATGATGCTCGAGGAATGCTGACGGTAGAAATATACGAGCGCGGAAGTCAGGACTATTCGCCCGGCATTAATCATAAGCCGATAGGTAAGATCGAGATCCTCGTAGTATATACCCCGTAGCTGCATGTCGTCGAAAAGTTCGCGGCGCATCAGCGCTCCCCACATGGAAGTTGCCGTAATATGTTGGAATAATGCAAGATTCAGGCATTCTACATAGTCTACCACGCGGCTGGATGGATTTTCCTCTGCATCTGCCTGAAGCCACTTCGGGAGGAGGCGCGGCCCCTTGGCCATCCGGGCGATTACCATCGTGGCGTCGTGGCGTCGCGTGGCGGCAAGCATATGCTCGAGAGCGTGGGGGAGGAGGATGTCGTCGGCGTCGACGAATGCGAGATAGCGGCCCCGTGCGGCGGCTATGGCGGTGTTACGGGCCGGGCCCGGGCCGGAGTTCGGCTGCCTGATCAGGCGCAGGCGAGGGTCGGCTTCTGCGAAACCGGCGACAATAGCAGCAGTACCATCGGTTGAGCCGTCGTCGACCACAATAATCTCCAGGTTGCGCTCGGTCTGCGACCCGACAGATTCGAGGCACTCCGCAAGATACTTTTCGGCATTGTAGGCCGGTATGATTACGGATACTTCCGGAGCAGGTATCGCTGCGTCGGTTGAACGGATGGTATAATCCTCCATAATTTTAGGCAATCGTTACAGCTGGCCCTGCTCCACGGCCACGCATACGCGCTCTATGATGGCGTCGTTGGAGTTTTTTTCGGGTTGGAAATTTCCCTTGAGGTTCACGCCGAAAAGGCGCCCGAAACCCTGCCAGAATGTGGCACGGAAGGAGCCGAGAAAGGCTTTCAGAATATCGTATCCGCTCTGGTTCGTCTCGCGCTGGATGAGTTTCACGAGCATGCGGGCCTGATTTTTTGAGAAGCGCATCAACACCGGTTTATACTGTTGGAAGATGGCACTTTCCATCTCCTTGAGATATTTTTCGCGTTCGGCCTGGGTGGGGAATGTCTCTACATATTCGTAGGTCTCGAGCAGAGTCTCGCAGATAAGTTTTGCGTAGGGAAGGGTCTTTTTCACGTCGCGCACGGTGCGCCAGTAGAATTTTTCCTGCTTCTTGTTCTTGAATTTCAGCTTGGGAAATATGGTCACGTCGTTGAGCACGAGCACCAATACCGTGTCGCCCTCTTCGGTAATACTATGGTATTTGCCGCGGTAAACGCTCTGCATCCCCGTGCCGGGATGCTCGATGGTGCGTTTTTTCGATATGCGCACGGCATCGTCGGAGGCTTCCGAAACACCTTCGAGCGGGCGGTTCTCCTGCGCCCTTAGGGTTTCGACAGCCTGCACCACCTGCCTTTCGTCGGCCCACGCGCGCGGCGCGCCGGAGGCAAACGTCAATACCAGAAGCGATAGTAGTGAAATGATGCGTGTCATACTGATATATAAACTACTCCGCAGTGCTTATTATTGTGTTGGCTCTGCGGATGCCGATGTGCAAAATTAAGCGAAATTCCGTATATTAGCGTATTCTCCTTAAAAATAATACCGATGAAAACGATGAGACGATGGATTTTCGCGGCTGCGGCCGCAGTTGCCGCACTTATGGCCGAAGGTGCTTCGGTAGAATGGTATGAGAGCGCCGATGGAGATTATTTTCGTCAGAAGAAGGTAAAAACCGCAACTTCTGCTTCCGTAGGCCTTACACTTCCGGCTATAACAGGCAGCGAGGAGGGAACACCCTTCGCCCATTGGGGCACGACATTCAACGAACTCGACTGGGATGCCTTTCTCGCACTCGACCGTGCGGAGCAGGACCGGCTTATGCACAGCCTTTTTTCTCCCGACGGCGAATTGCGCTTTACCCGAGGCCGTATCGGCATGAACTGCAACGACTACGGCCGCTCGTGGTTCAGCTGCGACGAGGTGCCGGGCGACCTCGAGCTGCGCTATTTCAATATCGAGCGCGACAAGCGTGGGATTATTCCGCTCATCCGCGCCGCACAGCATTTCAATCCGTCGCTCACGTTCTGGGCGTCGCCCTGGTCGCCTCCGTCGTGGATGAAAATCAACGGCGACTATCCCGTGGTGAGCAGTCGCCACAACTCCGCCGATCCGCGCATCGACTACCTGCTTTTCGGAGCCACCTACAGCATCGACGAAGATGAGATGAAATTCCTCGGTCCACGCGACGGTAAGTTCCCCCGGCGCCTCGCCACAACCGACTATTTTATCCAGGATCCGCGCTATCTGCAGGCTTATGCCGACTATTTCTGCCGTTTCATCGAGGAATACGCCGCACAGGGAGTGCCTATCGATATGGTGATATATCAGAACGAAGCATATAGCTACACCCCCTATCCGGGCTGCGCCTGGACGGCCGAGGGTACCATCCGCTTCAACCGCGATTATCTCGGCCCGACATTGAAGCGGCGTCATCCCGAAGTAAAATTGTTCATCGGCACGTTCAACACCAACCGACTCGACCACGTGGAGCGCATCATGGCCGACTCTACGCTTCGATCCATGCTCGCCGGAGCTGCCTTCCAGTGGGAAGGGCGCGAGATTCTACCCGAAATCCGTCGGCAGTATCCCGCTTTGGAATATATCTGTTCGGAGAGCGAATGCGGCAACGGATCAATGGACTGGGCCGCTGCCGAGCACACGTTTTTTCTCATAGCCGACAATCTCGGCAACGGGTGCAGCGAGTGGTACAACTGGAATTTCCTGCTTCCGCGTGGTGGCGAGAGTCCCTGGGGATGGCGTCAGAACGCGCTTGTGGAGCTCGATGAAACTGCGCGCACAGTCCGCTATACACCTGAATTCCATGCAGTGAAGCATTTCTCACATTTCATCGCACCGGGAGCGCGCATCGTGGGCTATAGCAAAGGTGGCGCCGACTCGCCTGTGGTAATTGTGGCGCGGAACGTGGACGGAACGCATGTGGCAGTGGCCGCCAACAGGTCTGATGCCGTAGAGCCGCTTTCGCTCCACGTCAAAGGGCGCCATCTCGCCGTAGATTTCGCTCCACACTCCATGAGTACTTTCATCTTCAAGTAATTGGCAGTGGAAAGAGTTAGTGGATGTGGGTGGCTTGGGCCTTTGAGGCGAGGCGCCAGAGGTAGATGGCGGCTTCGGGGCCGAGGTTGAAAATCAGGTCGAGAATGGAGAGGTTGGGCTGGAAGCCGAGGCAGTCCATCCTCACCTGCCAGTAAGGCTCAATCAGGTCGGTAAATCTGGTGTCGGAATGCTCTATGCCGACCGCTTCGGCTGAGTCGGCTGAGTTTTTTGGCTCCGGAGCCTCAGGAAGGAAAAGGATGCGCCGCAGTTCGGCGTCGATGGCGCGGTCGAGCGCCGCAATCGAAGGGTAGCGCAGATGTGTGTCTGGCTGTAAGAACGGGCGCAGCCGGTCGATATAGAACTCAAAAAACGGAGTGCGGCCGTAGGCCGACTCAAGCGTGGTGAGGTGGATGTGCCACCACTGTCCGTGAGGGCTGACGGCCACGTCGTCCCAGGTGGCGCGGGATATGCCGTGGGGTTTGGCTACGGGCGCCGTGAGTTGTACGCGTCCGCGCGTGTCGGCTATCTCGCAGCGGTGCACGACCTTCTGACGCTTGTCGAAAAGTATAGAGCCGTCCATATAGGTGTCGCCGCCGTGGGCGGCCACGGCCAGATAATAGGCTATGTTGCCGAAATAGCGCGGAGGAAGAGCCGCGCGCGTACCGAAGAGGTTTGTATAGCCGCGAGGATTCACTTCGGTAGAGCGCTTATTTGTCGGGATTGGCGTCGCGGAGGATGCGGTTCCAGCGTATCTTGCCGTCGAAGAGACCCTTGTCTTTGTCGAACGATATGAGCACACGCCAGGGGGTGCCGACCACGTGGTCCTCGGGCACGAAGCCCCAGTAGCGCGAGTCGAGCGAGTTGTCGCGGTTGTCGCCCATCATGAAGTAGTAGTTCATGCGGAAGGTATAATAGTCCACGGGCTTTCCGTCGATCCACATCTTTCCGTCGCGCCACTCGGCGGTGGGATTGTTCTCGTAGACGCGGATGGCTCGGCCATAGATCTGCCAGGCTTTTTCGGTCATTTTCAGTGCGGTTCCTTTCTTGGGAATCCACAGGCCGTCGGCGCCGCCGTAGTCGGCGCGCGTCCAGTCAGCACTGATGTCCTGGGGGAAGAGGCGCACAATCTGTTCAGGCACAGCCGTCTGCTTCATCACGAAATGAATAAGCGGAGATGCCTCCATTTCCGCGACCATCTCCGATGTGAGCGGCGATACATAGATCGGGGGCACCGAGCCGTCGGGGTTCACCTTGAAGCCGAGCTGTTCCAGCGAGGGAATGTCGAGCGGAGTATATTCAAGCGTATAGCGGTCGTCTTTGGGGATGCCGAGCTCCTCAAACTGAGCGTCGGTCAGCCCTGCGTCGGATTCAGCCTGATAGTAATGGTTGAACTGCGCGTATTGCGGCATGGGGAATTTCTCGCCGTCGAGATAAATCTCGCCGTCGACGATGCGGATGCGCTGGCCGGGGAGGCCCACACAGCGCTTCACGTAATTCTCGCGGCGGTCTACCGGGCGGTAGATGCGCTCGCCGAACGTGGCCTTGTCGGCCAGCAGGCGCTCGCGGCCGTGCATGGCCACCAGCGTATAGTAATCAGGATTCTGCACGCGGGTCATCACCGTGTCGCCGGCGGGGAAGTTGAACACCACGATGTCGCCCAGCTCCACGTCGCGCTGCCCTTTCAGGCGGTGGTATTCAAGCGAGGGCTTGTCGAGATAGCTCTTGCCCAGGCCGAAGGGGAGTTCGTTGTGTACCAGCGGGAAATAGACGGGTGTCATCGGCACGCGCGGGCCGTAGACGGTCTTGTTGACAAACAGATAGTCGCCCGTATAGAGCGTCTTCTCGAGCGACGACGACGGAATCTGGTAGTTCTGCCCCACGAAGGCGAATAGGAAATATACCAGCACCAGGGCGTAGACAATCGCGTCGACCCACGAGCCGACCGACCTTACTGCCGCGCTCTTAGATCTCTTCCAGAAGGTGAAGGGGATGTACCCCGTGATGTAGATGTCGAAAAGCAGTATCAGGCCCAGAGCCAGCCACCAGTTGCCCATCCAGGCCACCCATAGTAGGAATATCACCGCCACAATGGCGAAGCGCGTCCAGCGCGTGGGGCGAGTGGCGGCCAAGCGTGCGCGCAGCGTGCGCGCAGCGGCATTTGATTCAGGCTTTTGCTGAGGTGCTGTGCTGTTGTCTATATTTTGCGTCATTGCTTTTGAATAGTCGTGAATTTATGGTTCGGAGGCTGTCAGAAACCGAGGAAATCGGCCATGGACAGAAGTCCCGAGCGCTCGGGGTGGGCCGCCACCCATTCGGCCGCCAGAACAGCCCCCAGGGCGAAGCCGTCGCGCGAGAAGGCGCGGTGCTCAAGGGTTATTTCGTCGACGGGCGACGTCCAGCGCACGATGTGTGTACCGGGCACCTCGCCCGAGCGTTCGTGGGCTATGGCCACGATCCCTTCGGCATCGGCCGGAGCGAACGCCTCTGACTCCTGCCACTGCGTGAACTTTGGATTCGAATGCGTAATCCCTTCGGCCAGACTGATGGCTGTGCCCGACGGATGGTCGAGTTTATGGATATGGTGGATTTCCTTCATCGAGGGCCGGTATTGCGGGAATTTCGACATGAGCTGCGCCAGGTAGCTGTTTACGCGCATGGCAACGTTGACGCCGATACTGAAATTCGACGTCCACAGCAGCGTGGCCCCCTCCTGAGAAATAAGGTGGCGCACCGTCTCCATCTCTTTCGTCCAGCCTGTAGTGCCTGAAACCACCGGAACGTCCGCTGCAAACGCGCGTCGGTAATTGGCCACGGCGGCGTCAGGCCGCGTGAATTCTATCGCTACATCGGAAGTGGCGAATTCCCGGGAATCGAATTTGTGTTCTTCGCCGGCATCGATGGTGCAGACCACCTCGTGGCCCCTCTCGAGCAGAAACCGCTCGATGGCATGGCCCATCTTGCCATATCCTATCAAAGTTACCTTCATGTAGAATGTCATTTAGTCTCACCCGCGTCGCGACGGAGTTCGCGGCGCACGGTGCGCGGAATAGCAATCGTAGTGAACACCAGGAGCACACCTCCTGCAAGGGTGAAGGCCCAGCTGTCGCGGCTTACCGAGCCGTTGTAGAAAAGGAAAAACGCCGCCACGCAGAAGAAAATCGCGCTCCACGACTCTATGCGGTAGAGCCTTCGGATGCGCGGATGTTCGCCGCGATAGGGCGAAAGAAGCTTGCCGGCAAGAAACAGGAGTGCGCCTGCGGCAAAGAGGTATTTCCACCACGTTCCGGCTGCGCCATACGTTATCAGCACGTTGAGAATCGGCATGAGCGTGGCTACCGCCACCGCCAGAAGTCCCACCGTCGCCATCACCACCTTCCAGGCAGCCGGCCTCGGGCCGAGCATCTGGTCGAGGGTATATTTGCGTTCTTTAGTCATATAGTCTATAAATTAAATAGTTATGTCCGAGGGCGTTGCGGAACCACCGAAACGTAGGGGGACGCACGGTCTGGGCGTCCTGATGCAACATCCTCCGCAGTCTCGGCATTCAGTCAACAAGGTAGACATCTTCGTTGGGCCGCTGCATATGGTAGCGCTCGCGCACTATGCGCTCCAGCGTAGCCGGGTCCGTGTCGAGATTATGGTTGAGTCGCAGGTAGTACTGCATCGTGTCGTTGTTCTCCTTGATTTCCGCACGCAGCTCGTCGATCTGGTTCTGCAGCTCGGCCGAGTGCGAATAGGAATTCTCGTTGAAGAAAAGCACGAACGCGGCATATACCACCGCTACAACCAGCGGGAGCGACACATAGCGGCGCGTCCACGAATATACCGATTGAACTTTCGAGTTAATCATTGTAATTTGCAAAGATAGTACAAAAAATTCATCCGCTAACCAATACTTTCACCCATTCCTCGGGTCTCGTTCATAAAAAATCTTTAAAAAACTACAGATTTAGCCCTTATCGTTGCGTAACCCGCCGAAAGTGCGTAACTTTGCGGAGCAGACCTGCCACAGGGCATGGCTGGCAACAACACGGGGATGACCGGTTTTGACAGCGTGTAGAGGTGGTGAGCAAGCATGCAGAGCAACGATGCCTACGCTCTTTAATCTGGGACATCAGCAATTTTAAATGGCGAAAACAACTACGCTCTTGCTGCCTGATCGAAGCATAGTAGATCACGCTTAATCTCCGCAACAGTTGCAGAGACAAGACATCGCCCGGCTGCCCTCTTCCCGAGGCGAGCCGAACCGGCGGTGCAGACAAATCGGGAATAGGAAGCTGAATGCCGCGCGAAGCTTCCGAGATTTTAGCGGATAAGGGTCGGCATTGGCGGTTTCAGGCCTGTGCCACCACGAAAACCAATCTGAAAATAAGCATGTAGAAAACTCATTAGTTCCACGTTTGGACGAGGGTTCAAACCCCTCCATCTCCACTAAGTGTTCCGGACACCTTCTGGACGACACAAGACAAAATCAAGACAAACCGCAGAATATCAATCGATTCTGCGGTTTTTTTCGTGCCTAAAAATGACGACTCAGGACCGTCATCGGACAGAAAAAAGACCGCCACGGACGGCTATTCGTTACTATGTTCTACATGGAATATCCGAGCAGTTCCAGAATCATCGGAGCGAGAAGAGCAGTGAAAAGACCGTTTAGTGTCAGCCCTATTGATGAAAATGCACCAAAGCGTTCGCTGCGTTCCATAGCTGCGGAGGTGCCTACAGCGTGGGCTGCCGTACCGATAGACAGGCCACCCGCAATGGGCGAATGGATATGGCTCATCTTTACAATTTTAAACCCTGTCATTCCTCCGAAAATCCCGGTGGTCACTACCACCGCAGCAGTGAGGGGCGCAATACCTCCCATGGCATTTGAGATCTCCATGGCTATGGGTGTAGTGACCGCTTTTGGAGCAAGCGAGATGACAACTTCACGAGTGGCACCGAATAACTCGGCGAGAAGAACAACGCTTACAATACCGGCAACACATCCTGCAAGTTCCGACAGCAGAAGCGGAAGAATTTGCCGTTTTATGGACGAAAGCTGCTTGTAGAGAGGTACACCGAGGGCAACCACGGCAGGCTTGAGCCAGAAGTCAATGTATTCTCCTCCCTTTTTGTAAGTATCGTAGTCGATATCACACATCAGAAGGAAAGCAATCATTGCAGCTATTGCAATAAGGATAGGATTGAGCAGCTTTATTCCGGTGCGTTTCTGAAGGAGCTGAGCGCCGAGGTAGAAGCCGAAAGTAAGGGCTATGAGAAAAAATTTGTTTTGCAGGAAATCCATTATTCAGCCTTCTTTGCGTATTTATGACTCAACTTGGAAGAAGCGGAGCGCACAACCTGGTGAACCCAACCTGTAACAGCAATGATTATGAATGTGCTTATGACAGTGGCGAAAACAATGGGAATCCATTGGTCGGCAATTATCCCCAGACAATTCATGAGACCGATACCTGCGGGCACAAAGAAGAATCCGAGATTATGAACAAGGAAACCGGATAGTCGTTCCACCCATCCCAGCTTCACAATTCCCAATTTGAGCGATGCGCACAAGAGCACCATGCCAATAATGCTTGACGGAATCGGAATGCCGGTGAGATTTACCAGAAATTCGCCAATGGCGAGAAATGCAAACAAAACACCGAATTGTATTATCATAATGTCAATCGAGTAGTTTCGGTGCAAATTTATATAATAATACTGAAACTTTAGGTCTGCAGAATAAAGAATCAGAAATCAGAAGCCACGCTCTAAGAACTTGTTCTTCGAATAATTCCGGCTATTCCACTCTATTGACATGACAATCTTGATCGGGCATCATATCATCAACAGGATTTTCGCCGTATTAATTATCGTTCTCTCCCATGATATGCATTAAAAGTAGATAACGTCTTTCTAATGCAAAATGAGTTGGGATTAACTGTCCATAATATACTATTGGTATATTGACGTATATAATTTTCAACTCAATAGTTTGACGGTACAAACTTTTTGATTAACTTTGCGGTTGATATTTCAAAGTGATAATCAACTATGAGTATAGCGACAACATCAAAAATCAACCGGCTTCTTACCGATGCAGTTCCCGGCGGACTTCTGTTTGCCGCTTGGCTTCGGAAAGAGGGATACTCCGCCCAGCTCATAAAGAGATACCGGGATTCAGGTTGGCTCGAAGGCTTGTCTCGTGGGGTTATGTATAGAAAGAATGATAGTCTTTCTGCGTTGGCGGCCGTTTATTGCTACAATCTTCAGACCGGAAACAAAGCGCGGATAGCGGCTCATTCCGCGCTTGAACTTTTCGGATTCAATCATTACGTGCCGATGGGTAAACCTCGGCTAATGGTCGCTTTTAAGAACGGTAACGTCGATGATTGGGTAAGATGTGAAAAGTACGACATGACGATAGTGCCGTTTCATACGGGTATCTTTAACAATCCGGCTACCCAATCCCTTGACAGAAACGGACTCTCCTTAATATTATCATCGCCTGAGCAGGCATTTCTGGAATGTCTGCATCTTGTGCCGGATCACTATAATTATATGGATCTGTACTATATAATGGAGCAGCTGACATCACTTGATCCTGACAAAGTACAGATCGCGCTTGAAAACACATCGAGCCAGCGGGTAAAAAGGATGTTTCTATATATGGCCGAGAAAGCCGGGCATTATTGGTTTGATATGCTCGACATGGATAAATTCGGTCTGACGACTTCCAAACTTCAGCTCGTTGACAATGGAGTTTACATTTCCAAGTATCGCATTACCGTCCCTAAAGAATTAAATGATTATGAATGACATATATCGCAGACAGGTTGCACTTTGATTGCTTTCTCTCTTACTGTTCTAATAAAAAACGCGCTCTCGACTTAACTTTAAGGTGAATTTATTTGTTGTATTGGAAAAGAGTTGTTAGCTTTGCGAAGTTAATCTTTAAGTTAAGTATGACACAGAAATATTCCATAGAACTGATTGAGGAGCATGACGCTGTGAATTTTTACAGCGTTCATCTTGGCGAGGAAGAACTCTCTGAACTTGAAAGGTTCTTTGAAAAGTTTCCTGAAGGCTGCGATTATGATGAAGACATTGACACCATAGTCGCATGGCTGGACAGAATTGGCGAGAGCGGAGCTTTAGAAAGATATTTCCGCTATGAAGGCAAGTTTGGTGATGGTGTCAGTGCGATACCCATTGAGACAAGCAATCTACGCCTTTACTGCATCCGGCTTTCAGATAAGATTCTTATCTTCGGCAACGGTGGAGTAAAGGACTGCGCCACATGGCAGGAAAGTGAATCTTTGTCAGATTATGTGGAGACGTTAGTTGATACAAGTCGGTTTATTTCATCTCGGCTGACAAACGGTACTCTCTATATTGTAGATAAAGAAATTATAGGAAATCTAAATTTTACCCGCGATGAAAAGAAGTAGTATCATAGAAGCTCGTCGGGATAAAGTTTCTCCCGAAGTCCGTCGGCGTGTTGATCTGTCTTTCCTTATAGTTGACAGGATTCACAGCATATTGGAGGAGAAGGGGCTTAAACAAAAAGACCTCGCCAATATGCTTGGCAAGAAAGAATCTGAAATCAGCAAATGGATGAGAGGAACCCACAACTTCACAATTGAGACAATTTCATCAATCGAGAATGTTCTGGGTATTCCAATTCTTCAAGTTGCCGGTGTATAAAGACTCCCGTTCATCAGGACTGATGGGAATAAGCCTTTCTCTAAATTTATTAAACTTCAGTTTATTCCCGGCACCGACGGTTGATATTAAGGAGCAGCCCGGGAGTAGGGTTGAATTAAGGAAAACTGAACATCCGCGCTGTTGAAACGTTGATGTTGTTAAGGCCGGGAGCATGAACTGGTCGGCCTTACTGTGTAATTATCTTTGGTTATGATAAACTTGTTGACTATTATTTTAACTCAATGATTGGCCATCAGGCTGTGGGGGATAGCCAACATGTATATCGTCACCTTATTTTATTTGGAATAGCTGATGTAATTTTAATCCGATATTATGAATATGGCAGCATGGAGTAGAAGAATTGCAATCGCTTGTTGTATTGCCGCGTGTGGCGGCGTGTGGTTCACGGCCGACGGCTGTACGCGTGCGGTGTATCTCGGACCGGACGATATGGTCGTAACCGGACGTACGATGGACTGGAAAGAAGATCCTCAGTCCAACATATATTTTTTCCCGAGGGGGATTGAACGTCGCGGTGGATTGACAGACAATTCCGTGAAATGGAAGTCAGTGTATGGCAGCGTGGTGACAGCGGGGTATGATATAGGCGTCTGCGACGGGATTAATGAGCGCGGGCTGGTGGCAAATCTGCTGTTTCTGGCTGAATCGGATTATCTCCGTCCCGGCGATACGCGGCCGGTTATGGGACTGAGCATCTGGACGCAATATGTACTCGACAATTTCGCTACCGTCGACGAGGCAGTGGCCGAACTGGGCAAGGAGACCTTTCGCATCGATAATCCCGACCTCCCCAATGGGGCTAAATCGACGCTTCATCTGTCCATTTCCGACTCGACCGGCAACAGTGCGATTTTCGAATACATCGACGGTAGCCTCGTGATTCATCATGGGCGCGACTGCCAGGTGATGACGAATTCACCTTCGTACGACCGTCAGCAGACCCTCGACGACTACTGGAATCAGATCGGTGGGCTCGTGATGCTTCCGGGAACCAACCGTGCGTCCGACCGCTTTGTACGCGCCTCGTTCTACATCAATGCGCTTCCTCAGACGGCCGACTACCGGCAGGCTGTGGCAGGGGTTTTCAGTGTAATGCGCAATGTGTCGGTGCCGCTCGGTATTTCAATACCTTCGCAGCCGAATATCGCATCCACCCGATGGCGCACGGTGGCCGACCAGAAGAATCTGGTATATTATTTTGAGTCGACTCTGAGCCCGGACATTTTCTGGATAGATCTCAAGAAGCTTGACTTCAGCCCCGGCGGGGCTGTCAGGAAACTCAACCTGACCGACGGGGAGATATATGCCGGCGATGCGGCCGCCAGCATGCGGCCTTCCGGACCGCTCAGGTTTCTGTTCGGAATATAACTGTTTGCCCCGTGCCGGCTCTGCGGATTACACGCGGTTATCGGATTCGTTCCCTGCTGTCAGTCGGCGAGGGGATAGTTCCTCACCATTTCCTCCACCTGAGGGAGGGTCATATTGAAGAAACGCGTCTCCTTGTTGAGGGAGCGCATGGTCTGCATTTCTCCGGCGGTAAGCTCGAAGTCGAAAATACCGATGTTCTCGTTGATGTAGTCGGGATTTGTAGCTCCCGGAATGGCCGACAGGCCTTCCTGGATATGCCATCGCAGGATAATCTGTGCGGGTGTCTTGCCATGCGCTTCAGCTATTTTCATGATTTCGGGGTCGCGGAGCAATGCTCCCTGGCTCATGGCTCCTCCGAGGGGGAACCAGGACGTAACATGTATGCCGTATGGTCTGACCTTCTCCCGCATTTCCACGCGCTGGGCGTAGGGATGGCATTCGATTTGCAGCACGGCAGGCTTTACCGTCGATTCCCGCATGATTCTCTGAAACACCTCGTCGTTGGCATCGAAATTGCTGATGCCGAGCGCGCGGACCTTTCCCATAGCCACAGCCTTTTCCATGTCTTTCCATGCACCCACGAAATCTCCCACGGGCTGATGGACATATAGCAGGTCGATATAATCCGTATTGAGCCGCTCAAGCATTCTGTCGATAGCAGCGAGAGTTTTTCCCTCGCCATATTCCGAAGGCCAGAGTTTGCTGGTCATCCAGATTTCATTACGCGGAATGCCGCTTTCTTTTACAGCCCGGCCTACGCCGCGCTCGTCGCCATAAGCGTGGGCTGTGTCGATATGCCGGTAGCCGGCTTTCAAAGCCGTGCTGACAGAGTTGTAGCATACCGAGTCGTTGGGCTGCAGAAAAGTCCCCAGTCCGAACCGGGGCATAAGGATGCCGTTGTTGAGCTGAACGTTAGGAACTACACAAAATGCGGTCTTCCGGCCACATTTTGCAGTTCTTTCTCTGATAGGTAGCTGCTTTTAGACTGATATTTTTATTACGTGAATCCCGGTTATGTGGGAAATAATAAGTAGCTTTGCCGCGATTTTCAAACTCAGAATATATTCAGCCTGTAGACCGACAATGTGGGCGCAACATAAAGACAGGCCTCAGTATTACTCAGAAATAATTGTAATCAACCGAGATGATACAGCAGATAGAATTCAGGATGCCGCCAATGAGGCGCGGCTGCCATCTTATAACGGGCGAAATCCTCCGCCGGCTTTCCGGTCAGCTTCCCCAATCCGGATTGCTGAACATTTTCGTGAAGCATACTTCCTGTGGTCTGACAATCAACGAGAATGCCGATCCGGATGTACGCACCGATATGGATAGGATTCTCGACCATATCGTGCCGGAGAACGAGCCGTATTACACCCATACGATGGAGGGCGCCGACGATATGCCGGCTCATGCGAAATCTTCATTAATGGGCGTTTCGCTGACGGTTCCCATCACCAACGGCCGTTTGAATCTCGGAACATGGCAGGGTATCTATCTTTGCGAATTCCGCGATTACGGCGGTTCGCGTTCCATCGTCCTTACCATCTATAGCTGACAGAAAACGTTCATCAGGGAGTTGCCAGATTCCTACAATGTTGGCGAAATTTGTCGGCTTCGCTACCAAAGCGATGCGCGTTAGCGACCCCTCGGGGCTCTCATCCTGCTTCCTTTATGAAAATAGGCTGCAAGGTGTTGACTTGCAGCCTATTTTTGCGGAAAGACAGGGATTCGAACCCTGGGTACCCGTAAGGGTACAACGGTTTTCGAGACCGTCCCGATCGACCACTCCGGCATCTTTCCTTGGGGTCGGTGAAAAATTGCGCGCGGGCGGACCGCAGAGTGCCGCTTGGACGCATTTACGGGTGCAAAGTTACAAAACTTTTTGATATATCAAGCATTCCGGAAGCGTTTTTCTGAAAAAAGAATGCCGGGCAACGCCGCGTGAAACTTAACGCGGCATCTTCATCCGACACTTCCCGGAAACTTTGCGGCGGCGGCCGCTGTTATACATTTACTGCCGTGCGGAGATACGTGCGGCGCCGTTGCGGGTGTCCGGCGTGCCGGCCGCGATGTTTTTATCCTTATTCACTGTTTATTTTAATCTCTCAACGTTTCCTACTATGATGACTTGGTTAGTCGACACACTCCGTGAATACCCGTCGATTCCCATCTTTATTACTATAGGTCTGGGATTCTGGATAGGTAAGTTCAAGTGGAAGAGTTTTTCGCTCGGCACCGTGACATCGGTGCTTCTGGTAGGTGTGCTGGTCGGGCAGCTCAACATTCCGATTGGCGCTCCCATGAAGCAGGTATTCTTCCTGCTTTTCCTCTTTGCCATAGGCTATAAGTGTGGCCCCCAGTTTGTGGCCGCAATCCGTGGCAGTGGCATAAAACAGGTGATTTTCGCCGTAGTGGTATGTTTCCTTTGTCTGGGATGCACATGGGCCTGCGCGAAGCTGATGAATTATAACGCCGGCATAGCCGCCGGTCTGTTTGCCGGAGCGCAGACTATTTCAGCTGTAATCGGTATCGGTACCGACACAATCAGCGGGCTGCATATTCCCGACGACCAGAAGAAGGCCATGATAGATATGATTCCGGTATGCTATGCGGTAACATACGTATTCGGTACTATCGGTTCGGCATGGGTTCTGGGCAATCTCGGTCCGGCCATGCTCGGCGGCCTGAAGAAGGTACGCCAGCAGACGCGCGACCTTGAGGCTCAGCTCAATCATTCCACGCTTTCCTCCGACCCGGCATACATCAACGGCAACCGCCCCATTTCTTTCCGTGCCTATAAGGTAGCGGCCGACCATTTCGCCACCCCGCAGACTGTAGCGCAGATTGAGGAGCATTTCAGCAGCCTCGGCCACCGGCTCTTCGTGGAGCGCGTGCGTCAGGGCGATCAGATTCTTTCCCCCACTCCTTCGATGGAAATCCGTCAGGGCGACGAAATCGTGCTTTCCGGACGTCATGAATTCATCATCCAGGACGAAAGCTGGATCGGCCCGGAGGTCGACGACCCGCAGCTGCTCACTTTCAATGCCGAACACGTAAAGGTGCTCGTTACGAAAAAAACTGCCGACCTCACCATCGATCAGTTGCGCGCCAAACCGTTCATGTATGGCGTTGCCATCAAGTCGTTCAGCCGTGCGGAAGTGCCGATGGCTGTCTATGCCCAGCAGAAGCTTGAGGCCGGCGATATGCTTGAAATCGTGGGCCTTCCCCAGGAGGTGGAGCTCGCCGGGCCGTCGATAGGTATTGTAGAGAAACCCACCAACGTAACCGATATGGTCTTCGTTGGCCTCTGCATCGCAATCGGCGCGCTTATCGGCGCCATTACGCTGACGGTAAAGGATGTACCTATCAGCCTTTCCACGTCGGGTGGTGCGCTTATCGCCGGTCTGTTCTTCGGCTGGCTGCGCACGAAACATCCCTCGGCGGGAATCATTCCGAGTTCGTCGCTGTGGCTGATGAACAACCTCGGCCTCAACATGTTTATCGCCGTAATCGGTATCCAGTGCGGCCCGTCGTTTATCTCGGGCATTAAGGAAGTGGGCTTCGACCTCTTCCTGATGGGTATTGCCGCCACTACGGTGCCCTTGCTCATAGCCATGTTCCTCGGGGCGAAAGTATTCAAATTCCACCCCGCCATAAATCTCGGATGCTGCGCCGGTTCGCGAACCACCACGGCATCGCTCGGCGCGATTCAGGACTCCCTGCAGAGCTCGCTGCCTGCCATGGGCTATACCGTGACGTATGCCATCGGCAACACGCTGCTTATCCTCATGGGCGTGGCCATGGTGCTGATGTTCGTCTGACGCCACCGTGGTCTCCGACTCTTTCCCGCTTATATAAAATACTATTATCAACACACCCTCCGGCCGGTGTCCACCGGGCTACCGGCCGGAAATTACCAGCAACTCACAATGAACACTACAACCAAAAAGACAACGGACGAATGCGATGACCTCCGTAAAAACGAAAACAAGGCGTTTGAAAAAGCTTTGTCGGCCATGAGCCCGTTTGAAATCAAGAACACTCTGATTAATCTCGCCGAACTCGACGCACGCTGCTCGACGGCAACATTCCTCAACGCCGGCCGTGGCAATCCCAACTGGATGCTGACCTTCCCGCGCGAGGCATTCTTCCTTCTGGGGCAGTTTGCGGTCAGCGAGACCAACCGCGTGAAATACGACGCGTCGCTCGGCATTACCCAGAGTCCGACCCAGGAGGGTGTGGCCGACCGTTTCAAGGCCTTCCTTGCCGACAACAAGGGCAGTGCGGGCGCTCACGTACTGAACCATGTCTACAACTACATGGTGACTACCTACGATGCGAATCCCGACGAACTGGTGTTTGAATGGGTCGACGGCATTCTGGGCGACCATTACCCCACACCGCCCCGAATCCTCAAATACACCGAGATGATTGTGCGCGACTACATGCGCTGGGCTATGGGCGGAGGCGACGACAAGACCGTCTACGACCTTTTCGCCACCGAGGGTTCCACGGCAGGAATGTGCTACGTGTTCGATTCCATGCAGGCCAACCATCTGCTCAACAAGGGCGATAAACTCGCAATCCTCACCCCGGCTTTCTCGCCCTACATCGAAATCCCTAATCTCGACCGGTTCAGCTTCGACGTGGTTTACGTATCGGCCAACAAGGTTGAGAAGGACGGCTACCACGACTGGCAGTATCCGAAGGAGGAAATCGACAAACTGCGCGACCCCTCTGTGAAAGCCGTATGCGTTATCAACCCCTCGAATCCCCCCAGCTACGAGCTCGCTCCGTCGGTGCTCGACCAGCTTGTCGACGTCGTGAAAAAAGATAATCCCGAGATGATGGTGATTACCGACGATGTCTACGGCACTTTCATCAAGGGCTTCCGCTCGCTGATGTATGTGCTTCCCTACAACACCATCTGCCTGTATTCGTTCTCGAAATATTTCGGCGCCACGGGCTGGCGTCTCGCCGCCATGGCACTCCCCGAGAAAAATATTTTCGACGATAAGATCCAGCGGCTTCCCGAAGCCGAGAAGGCCGACCTCCACCGCCGCTACTCGTCGGTTGTGCTCGACCCCGACAAGATGAAGTTTATCGACCGTCTGGTGGCCGACAGCCGTCTGGTGGCCCTCAACCACACCGCCGGCCTGTCGACACCTCAGCAGATTCAGATGAGCCTCTTCGCCGGCTTCGGTCTGCTCCACGCCAAGGAGTTGCAGCCCAAGCTTATCGACATGGTTCAGCGCCGTCTGGAAGCTTTCTGGAAGACAACCGGATTCACCCTGCAGCCCGACCCCTATCGCGCAGGCTACTATAGCGAAATCGACCTTATGGTATGGGCCTCGAAAATCTATGGCGACGACTTCGCCAAATGGCTCAACGACAACTACGAGCCGCTCGACCTGGTAATCCGTCTGGCCGACGAGACCGCTGTGGTGCTCCTCAACGGCGATGGATTCGACGGCCCGAAGTGGTCGGCACGCGCTTCGCTGGCTAACCTCGACGAGCCGGCCTATCTTAAGATTGGTACGGCGCTGCGCAAGATTTTCGACGAATATCATACCCTCTATCTCTCGAATACTCCCGAGAAATAAGGCTGAAACCCTCCTCAATGTAAAGAGGCTGTTACAGGACATCAAATTTCGCCCATGTTGTAGGGACGCACGGCTCGTGTGTCCGTGCAACTAATTGAAAATCAAATATTATAATAGGGACGCACAGGCCGTGCGTCCCTACATTTCGGCCGATCTGCAACTATTGTATATCACGGAGCAGGGCGGTGCATGCGGCTGTTATGCCGTTGCACCGCCCTGCGGTTCGGAAGGGTATACTCTTAGCGGGCCTCGCTGTAGAATTTCTGGATTTTGTTCTCGACTTTCTTGTTGCCGAGGAGCACGGCGGGAAGCGTGCGCTGGAACGAAGCCACGCCTTCGCGCTGGTTGAACACCATGGCGTCGTTCTTGTAGTCGAATTCGCGCGAGGGAGCGGTGACGTCGGTCACTGTGAATACCACTACGCTCTGGTTGAGGGCTACCGGGCCTACGAGTTCGCCTTTCTTGGCAACGGCTACGTTGGCCTGCAGGGCGCTTTCATACATGGGGAAGTTGCGGACGTAGGGCTGACCGAAGGTCACCTGCGTTGTATCTGCCTTCACCTGCATGGCGCCTGCGTATTCTGCTACCGATTTGCCCTTGCCGTTGTAGTCGGCAATCAGCTTCTCGGCTTTCTTGCGATTCATCACTTTGTTGGTGAGGTAGTTGCGCACGGTCTCGTTGGTTACGGGCACAAATTTGCCGTCGTAGACGTCGTTGATAGCCACTGCGAGCAAGCGTGAGTCGCGGTCGTTGTTGAATATGCCGCTTACCTGGTCTTTCTTGGCGTCGAGGGCCCATTTTGCGGCTCCGCGGCTCTCCTGAAGACCGTTGATGCTCAGGGTAGAGGGTGTTACAACAGCGCTCAGGGCCGAGTAACCGGCCTTGGTAGCCTCGCTTGTGAATTTGGCGGCGGTGGAATTGTCGGCGAGATATTTGCGGAGGTCGCCGTTGAGCTTCTGGATGGTGGCGTTGGAGGGTACGACATCGTAGGTTATCTCGGCCACGTCGTAGACGGCCACGGGAGCCTTACGCGAGCGAACGCGCATAGTCATGCCGTTCTGACCGCCCTCGGGCTTGAAGTAGCTGCCGGTTTCGGCTGTAGCGATCTGGTCCTTGAACTGGGCGATACCCGGGTCAAGAAGGGATACCCACATCGAATCCTGGCTCTGGGCGATGGCGTCGCCCATGTCGATTTTGCTTGCGCCTGTGTTGAGACGGGCGATTACCGAGTCGGCGTCGGCGGTCTCGTTGATGAATGCCACGTCGACAAGCACGGAGTCGATCGAAGTGGTGACATCAAGAAGCTTGGCGATGGTATACTGGTTGTCGATGAACGAAATCATTGCCACCGAATCCTTTGCCATCGAGGGGACGGCCTTCTTCAGGGCCGGAGCGAGAGATGCTTCGGTTGCCGAAACGCGGTTCACGTAGAATTTGCCGTTGGAGGCCACGGCATCGGTGCCTTCGTTCATGCGAAGGCCAACGATTGCGTCTTCTACTTCGCGCTGGGCTGCGGCGAGGTCGTCGGTCGAGGGAACCACATCAACGGCGATGTAGCTGATCACAACCTGCTTTTCGTTGATGCGGTAGCGGTTCTTCTCCTGATTGTAGAGGTCGTTGATTTCAGCGTCGGTAGGAGTGAAGTCAGCATCCTTGAGGGTGGAGAGGTCCTTCTTGGCGTATACGATGGTCGAGGTGGTGGCGTTGTCTTCGTAGAGAGCCTTGGCATCGAGCTTGTTGGCTGTAAGGGTACCGGCGAAGAGTGCCATGAATTTCTGCTGGAGCATCATTTCCTCGGTATTCTTCTCGAGTTCGGCCCAGGCCGACTGGAACTGGGGAGCTTGCTCGGGGGTAACACCGCTCTTGGTGGGATTGAAAGCAGCCTCGTAGAGGAGCTGCGCGGAGGGGATGCCCATGCTCTGTACCATCTGCTGCACGTAGGGCGACGGGGTGGCACCCAGCATTGCCTGCGAGAGCTCGGTGTCGGTCACGGTGAGGCCGAGACGCTCGAATTCCTTCTTGAGAAGTGATTCATTCACCATCTGCTGGAGCACGTACTCCTGCACCTGGGCTACATCGACGTTGGTATAGCCGCGCTGCTGCATCTGCTCCTGCTGCTGCTCTACGCGTTTCTGAAATTCAAGGTAGTCGATTTTCTCACCGTCTACTTTTGCCACAGTGTGGCTGTCGGTGAAGAGTTCACCCGGGCGGTCAACTGCCGTGAGGATGAAGAGAAGCAGAGCCACACCCAGAATCGAGATGATCAGGACGGGGCGCTGACGGATTTGTTCAAGTGTTGACATTTAATGCAAGTGGTTTATTTATTTTTTTACTTTTTCGATAGGATAGGGCTACGCACTGAGGCGCAACCGTAAAAGCGGAGCCATATCTATGCCCGCGCCAAAAGCCTCAGGGACGCTTTTAGCGCACAAAGATAAGCATTTTCCCTTTGCCGACAAAGCATTTACGCAATTTTCACCCCCGCCGCCTTAAAATCGCCACCGGGGGGAGCGCCATAGCGGTGTGCCAAATTCAATAATTTGACACCTTGCCCTATTATGACACGCCCTCTACTTGCTGACGCGCTCCGGGTTGCGGCTGATGAATTCCTTCCAGCTGCGCGGGCCCGCAGCTGCCTGCGGGCGCTGAGATTCGTAGAAATGGCATAGCGCCACGGCCAGGGCATCGGTGGCGTCGAGTTCGGGCAGCAGGTTCTCGCGGGGGATTGCGAGGATGCGCACCAGCATTTCCTGCACCTGCTCTTTCGAGGCGGCGCCGTTGCCTGTTATTGCCATTTTTATTTTACGTGGTTCGTATTCGGTAATCGGAATATCGCGGCTCAAGGCCGCCGCCATGGCCACGCCCTGGGCACGTCCCAGTTTGAGCATCGACTGGACGTTTTTTCCGTAAAACGGCGCCTCGATGGCCAGCTCGTCGGGCAGATACTGGCCGATGAGCGAAAGTATCCGCTCGTGGATGCGGTGCAGCCGCATGTAGTGCGTCTCCATTTTGTTGAGTTTCAGCACTCCCATGGCCACAACCCGGGGCTTGCGCGACTCCACGGCGAGGATGCCGTAGCCCATCACGTTGGTACCGGGGTCTATCCCTATGATAATGCGGTTGGGCGATGCGGGCTTATTCATCGAGGCTCAGGGTGATGAAAGATTTCAGAATGTCCATGCAGGTGGTGAAGAACAGCACGCGGCCGCCCCAGCGGGCTGCCAGGTCGTCGGTAAGCACGCGCCCCATATCCTCGAGGTAGCGCTCGGCATCGGACGGCGTGCGGGCAAACAGCTGCACGGCGATGTTCTCGCATCCGGGCTCTACGGTAGTCTTGATGAGCATTACCTGATATCCTCCGAAGCATCCCGAATCCATAGCCGAGGGGATGCAGACGCGGTCTACCCATTCAAGAAATTCCGGTTTGATGGCCGTGGGTACCACAAAAGTTGTGTTCAGAGCCATGGTGCAGTTGATGGCTGATGCGGGATTCATTTGTCGGAGGTTTTGCGGCGCAGATAGCGGCCGAGAAATTTTATATGGCGCAGGGCTGTGGGCCAGAAGCCATAATAATAACACATTATGCGGAAGCGCTCGGCCAGGGAGCGTCGCCAGTTGCGCGTGGTGGTCCCTTCGTTAAGGTAATCGGCAATGACTTCCGGCAGCAGCACGTTGCGGCGCGAATGCTGGAGCACGCGGATACACCATTCGTAGTCAGCCGAGAAGCGCCAGCGCAGGTCGTAAGGCTCGGTTATCCTTCTGAGAGCCACAAATGCCTGGTGGCAGACCACCATCCCGTCGGCGAAGCTCCGGAGGGTAAGCGTGTCGGGCGCTGTCAGGTGTCGGGCGCCAAGCCGGAGGCGCTGCGAGTCCACGATGTCTGTCTGACCGTATACCACCCCCGGATAGTCGTTTTCCATTATTGCGTCGGCCACGTGCTGGAGCGTATCCGGCGAGTGGAGCGTATCTCCCGCGTTGAGAAACAGCACATAGTCGCCTTTGGCGTTGGCCAGACCCTTGTTCATGGCGTCGTATATGCCTCTGTCGGGAGCCGACCGGAACGAAAGGCGCGGATGCATCCGCCGGCGGATTATATCAATGGTCGAATCGGAGGAATTGCCGTCGATAATCAGGTGTTCATATAGATCGCACGTCTGCGCGGCCACGCTGTCGATTGTCGGAGCGATGGTCTGCTCGGCGTTGTATGTCACGGTGATAATCGAGAACAATGGCCTGGGGGATTCCGGCTTGTTCGGGCGTAAATCGCTGGGAGTCATCTCGGAGAATGTGGGTTGGATTGCGGAGAGGTTTCTTCGGCACTAAGTTAGCAAAAAACCTCCGCCTGCCCAAAATAATCTTCCTTCCGCGCCCGCCATCCGGGTGGAAACGGCGAGCCGAAGCTCGGCCACAGTGCCACCTTATTGCACCATTCGGGCTTTCCGCCCTCAGCACGGTACTGAGGATGGCTGCAGCGGAGGCCCGGAGGGCCTATGGAACGCGAGGCTTAGGAGGGTAGGGCTCAGGCGTAGGAGTGGAGGCCGGGGAGGAGATAGTTCACGCCGAAATACGTAATGATGACGGATATGAAGGCGATGGAGAGATAGAGTAGCAGGGTGCGGGGGCGTCGGAACGCCGAAAGCCGGGCGACGGAGTGGAGCGGGAAGGTGCTTTCCCGCTTCCGGCCACGCCCTCGACCGCAGTAGCGACAATCAATGATGCGGTAATGAGGGCTGTGAGTCCGAAAGCGAGATTGCGGAAAAGTCGGGTGGTGGAGTTCATCTACGGAAAGTCCGCTGGAGATGCTGTTTATTTATATTATATATTATTGTGTAGGGGCGTCGCGTGGGCAATCAGATTGCATCCAGGAAAGTGACTATGGCGTCGCGGTCGGCTTTCTTGAGTTGGCGGAAGCGCTCGATGCTGTAGCGGGCGTCGCTTTGCGGCGAATAGCCGTGCCACATTATGGCCTCCATGGTGGTGCGTGCGCGGCAGTCGTGCAGGCGGTCGGCCGTTGAGGCGCCGGTTTCCTTCTGATGCAGTCCGCGGCCCCAGAGCGGAGTAGTGCGGCACCACCCGGTGCGGATGTCGTTGGCCATGTGGAGTTTGTGCTGCACCATGTCGGTATAGGGCCATATCGTCTGATAGGGATAGCGCGGGAGTTCGTCGCCGGCGAAGAAGCGGGCCGGAGCGCACTCCCCAGGCGTTGGTCATGAACGGTTTCTCGAAAATTGCCTCGCCGTTTTTGAAGCTCTGGTAGAGTCCGGCTTCCTCTACGGCCGGGGCACGCGTGCATCAGCACAACGGTCTTTTCTATTCCGGCGCCCCTGGCGTTTGCCACTTCGCGGCGTATGAACCCGAAGTCTGGCACCGGCTCCGAGGAGTCGAACTCCAGCGCGTTGGTATTCAGGCATAGAAAGCGGGTGTTGCCGGCTGTGAACGCGAAGTTCAGCTCGCCGAACACCGCCCGGTAGGCCTCCACCCCTGTGGCCAGGCAGTCGTGATTGCCGATTACGGCCACGTAGGGCATCGCCAGCCCGTTTAGAATGTCGCGTTGCCAGAAAAATTCCTTGGTGGCGCCGTAGTCGGTGAGGTCGCCTCCGTGGAGCAGGAAATCTATGTCGCCGCGCGCGTTGATTGCTTCTACGGCATCGGCGGTCTCGTCGTAGCATTTCTGGGTGTCGGAAATCACGGCGAAGCGCATCGACGTGTGCCCGCGCATGGCTTCGGTAATCAGAGCTATATTCTTCTCCGTGAGGTTCTTTTTCCGGTCACGTGTACGTCGTATGGATGGCTGACAAGCATGTCGCATGCCGGGAACAGCAGCAATGCTGCGGTTGCCGGAAGGACACAACAGACGATTCTTCGGATATTCGTCGGAAGTGGCTGGGGATGTTGGGGGTAGCTGTAGGCTGCCTTTATTCGGGCTTATGGTTGCGGTAGGCCACGGGCGACAGTCCTGTATGGCGCTTTACGTATTTGCCGAAAAACGACAGGTTGGGAAATCCCATCGCGTCGGCAATCTCCTTCACAGATTTGTCCGAGTGACGCAGATGATGCTTTACGATTTCTATCGTGTGGTCGTTGATCCACGATGTCGCGGTGAGCCGCTCACACTTTTCACTACATGTGAGAGATATTTCGATGAGTAGCACAGCCGGTCGGCGTAGTAGCCTACCGAGCGGTGCGTTCCGTCGTCGGTGGCTACGGCTTTGATGAAGTTCTTGCACACAATGGTGGCGCGCCGCATTTCTCCGGAATTGCTGTGGCTCTCGGTAAGACGTCCGGCCATCTCGGTCATTATCTCGCAGAAAAAGGCGGCGAATATCCCCTGCATAATCTTTCTTTTGAAGCATCGGGCGGAGTCGGCGGCCTTGCGCGAGATTATGTTGCCGTAGAGCATCAGCACGTCTGAGTCAAGCTGGGTTGCCGATACCGATCGCAGTGGCGATTCACGCACATATTCCACAATGCTTTCAACCTTTCCTTCTCCCACAAGGAGGCCCTCCATGAAGGCCGGCGAGAATCCGAACACTTTTACACGGTGGGTATTGCTGAGCATAGCGTCGCTTATTATCGAAGTTGGCAGGCACGTCAGCATGTCGCCGCGCTGCAGCCTGTAGACAACGTTGTTGACCGTTATCTCCAGCCGCCCCTCTGTGCAGAACACTATCAGGCAGAACGCCACACGGATGCATTCCTCACTTCCCATTACGTCAGCCAGACGGTTGCCGCACATCACGTACTCGTCGACATAGTCTGCCATATATGCTTTTCCCTCTATATCCTTTATGGAGACGGTTTTTATCCGGCCGTCCGGATTATATGGTCGCTGAGAAGTTCCCATGGCGCTTTGTAATTTAGATGTTTAATGAATCTTTTTTTAGGAATGGCTTGAACAACCTTTTCTGCTGTCTGACTTTTTTCATTGGCAAATTTCGCAAGAAAACATCACACGGCTTTTATCCGATACGCCGCGATATTGTCCCTTTTCGCCTTCCGGGTTGTCCGTTTTCTCCTTTGTAATGGTGAAATCAGCCAATCCCTTCCATAATGGTGAAGTCCGGCAATTCCTGTTGCAATAGAGAAATCCGCCAACCACCGTCGGCACCTGCAAATTTATCTGCGCTCCGGGCTTCAGCTCGGGTCTTGTCCTGTGTCATGGCCGGTAAGTTCGGCGGCTCTCTTGTTTTATTGCCGGTTTTCGGGTGTCGCGTTCTGGCGATTTTTTTTGAAAAAAAGTTGTCGAAAAATTTGGAGGGGAATTAGAAAGTGCGTACCTTTGCACCCGCTTTAGGAAACTAGCCGGCCCGGAGGGGCCTGCAGAAGGGTTAGAACAATGAAGCCCGGCAGCTGGTTCGCCGCAAGGAAGCAAAATTTTGTTAAAAACTCGCCGAAAAATTTGGTGGTTTCAAAATTGTCCGTAACTTTGCGGAGCTGTTCCGGAGCAAGCGCTCCGGCGGCCTCGAAAAGGTTGTAAAGCGACAGAGAGCACATTGAAAGATTTGCATCAACGATATAAGTAGTACAAGAGCTGTCCGAGGGGGCCGGTCGCAAGGCTGACGCCTGAGGACGAACAAAAGCTCTGTCAAATTCCAAATCTACGACACAATACTTTATCATGGCGAAAGCCGGGCCGGGACGAAATCGATCTCAAAGCGCGGTTGGACTCTTGACGGAGGAAAGGAGCAGCGGCGGTCAGCCGCCTGCATTTCCGACCAACTTTAGAAATAAAGAAAAACAAGATAACAACAACGAAGAGTTTGATCCTGGCTCAGGATGAACGCTAGCGACAGGCTTAACAC